>JAAUYD010001982.1_pt1 | contig 67387 bp, 59 predicted proteins | sample 7278101 | NCBI WGS metagenome assembly JAAUYD01 (sample SAMN14350128, study PRJNA611818) | marine sediment metagenome | isolation source: surface marine sediment (0.6m) | place: French Polynesia: Moorea | collected 2018-08
AATGGGGCTGCTCGGGGTGATCGGATAGATCGCCGCCGCATCGCTGAGCGCATAGGCCACGTGTGCCGCTGCGGTGTTACCGTCGATCGTCATCATCTGTGCCATAGACTTAAAACTCCTTGATTTACCGTCTGTTGGGAAGCGTCTTTGCTTGCGTCCGCGAATGCGGCTGACCCTACATTGTGCGCTGGGGCGATAATTGGTCATACCAATAATATCATCGGCTTTGTTTTGTCAAGGATCTTGTTGAACACCCCATAAAATCGACAAAAGCACTTAAATTCTATCGGTTAGGCCAGTAAATGAACTGGCGCCGACACTGTATGAGGTACGGTTGAAGCATGGTAATACCAATATAGCGGGTTCGCCCAACCGCCCGCGCGCTCTTCCGCAAATAGCGGTGGCCTCCCGGTCCCCGCGTATGCCCGACGAGCTCCACGCCGCCCCATCGGGCCCCTCTTTTCGATGACGACCGTCTGCGGGCGCTCCATGGGCGAGGTGGTCCAACCATCGGCCCTAACCTTGTGCTTGCCGGGGGGCTATGGTAAGCATCGCTGCACCTTGATGACCGCTGGCCAGTTGGAACGGAGATATTTCGTGAGACGATACCGGATTTTACTGAGCGCCTTCCTTATGCAGATGTGTCTAGGCGCCACCTACTCCTGGTCGGTGTACGTGCACCCCCTCAAAACCCTTACCGGTCTCAGCCAAGGACCTGTTCAGCTGCCCTTCTCCCTCTTCTACTTTGCCTTCCCGGCCACCATGATCTTTACCGGCAGCCTCTTGCACCGCATCGGGCCGCGCGTCTGCGCCCTGATCGGCGGCATGCTCTTCGGCGCCGGCTGGCTGCTGGCCGGACTGGGGGGCATTCATTTCGGCTTCACCATCGCCGGTATCGGCATTCTGGCCGGCGTCGGCGTCGGGTTTGCCTATATCGTCCCCATCGCCACCTGCATCCGCTGGTTTCCCGACAACAAGGGGCTGGTGACCGGCATCGCCGTGGCCGGCTTCGGCGGCGGTGCTGCCCTGGTCAGCCAGATCGGCGGCTGGCTGATGGGCAGCCTGGGGATGACGCCTTTCGCCACCTTCGCCTGTTTCGGTGCCGCCTTTGTCACCATTGTCACCGTGGCCGGCTGGAGCATGCAGAATCCGCCCGGCGATGCGCAGGTCCGCCGTAAACGGGTTTCCGCGCGCAGGGTCGTCGTCTCAGCCCCCTTCATGCTGCTCTATTTGGCAATGTTCGCCGGTCTGGCGGCGGGCTTCACGGTCAACGCCAACCTCAAGGAGCTTTTTCCGGGGGGCAGCGCCGCGGCGGGTGTGACCGCGGTCTCCCTCTTCGCCGTGACGAACGCGCTGGGGCGGGTTGTCTGGGGGGGGCTATTCGATCGATTGGCCGCCGTGCGCATGCTGCAGATCAACCTCCTCCTTCAGGCGATCCTGTTGCTGTGCGCGCCCTTCATCCTCGTCGGTGTGGCGGGCTTGCTGCTCTTCGCCGCCGTGGCGGGATTCAACTACGGCGGCATCCTGGTGTTATACGCTTCCTCCGCCGCGCGCATTTGGGGCGCTGAAAACGTTGGGCAGGTATACGGCTGGCTCTTTTCCGCCAATATCCCCGCCGCCATCTTCCCGGTGCTGGCCGGTTTCGGGTATGACCGCTGGCAGAGCTTTACCCTCCCCCTAGGGGCCATCGCGCTTGTGCTGCTGACGGCCATCGCCGGCATTCATTTTCTGCCCAGAGCGTCTTCCTACGCGGCCGACGGCTTCCGCCCGCTCCAGCAATCTTGACATCCCCCCGGGGATCCACTAAAAACCAGCATTTGGCTCGGCAGTGCGGCGGTTCGCAATCCACTCCGGCTTGCCAGAAAAATCAGAACCCTTATCTTGCGGTTCGGCTGAAATTGGGGCCATACGCACCGGGTTGATTTCACGCCCCGGCGCTGGCATTGGAAAGTGGAGGGCCGATGCGTTTACGGCCATGGCACATGGGACTGGCCGGGTTGGTGACGGTGGCTCTACTGCTCGGCATTTGGGGCATAACGGCCCGGCGAAGCGTCCCCGAGCGCCCGCACCTCAGTGAGGCAGCGTCCGCAACCGCTGGCAACAGCACCAGCCTGATGGCGGATCCCCAGGCGTCGTCGACCGAAACGGCCGAAACGGCCCAGATCACGGCCGTCAAGCAGGCCATCCACCTCTATTTTGTGGCGGCCGACGGCCGCCATCTAGTGTCTGAAACCCGAATGGTGATGCGTCCGGTGGACCCGATTGCCTTTGGTCGCCTGATCGTGTTGGCCCTTCTGGAGGGGCCGAAAACCCCGACGGGCCGCAGTCTGCCGGAAGAGACCCAATTGCGGGCCTTCTTCATCGGTGAGGACGGCACCGCTTACGTGGATCTGAGCGAGGCGGTCAGCCGCCAACACCCTGGCGGCGTGACGCTGGAACGGTTGACCATCTACTCACTGGTCAACTCCTTGGTGATCAATTCCGATACCATTAAAACGGTCCGCGTCTTGATTGAAGGACGTGAAGCGGAGACACTGGCAGGCCACATCGACCTGCAGCGCGCCTTTAACGCCAACTTGCTATTGATAAAATGAAAAAACAGAAGATAGACCATATCCGCAATATCGGGATCATCGCCCATATCGACGCCGGCAAGACCACCGTCACTGAGCGCATTCTCTACTACACCGGTCGCTCGCACAAGATCGGCGAAGTTCACGACGGGGAAGCGGTGATGGATTGGATGACGGACGAGCAGGAGCGGGGCATCACCATCACCTCGGCGGTGACCACCTGCCAGTGGAAGCGGAGCCAGATCCAGCTCATCGATACGCCCGGTCATGTGGACTTCACCATCGAAGTGGAGCGCTCCTTGCGGGTGCTTGACGGCGCGGTCGGCGTTTTCTGCGCGGTGGGCGGGGTCGAACCCCAATCGGAGACGGTCTGGCGCCAGGCGGACAAGTACCGGGTGCCCAAAATGGCCTTCATCAACAAGATGGACCGCATCGGTGCCGATTTCCATCGGGTGGTGGAGATGATGCGGTCCAAACTGGGGGCGACGCCCCTGGTGCTACAGCTGCCGGTGGGCGCCGAAGACAGCTTCACGGGCGTTATCGACCTGGTCACTCTCCAGCAGATCACCTGGGATGACGACAGCCTGGGCGCTGAATTCAGCTACGGCGAGGTTGCTCCCGCCGATGCGGACACCGTCGCAGCGGCCCGTGAAAACCTCCTCGAGACCCTGGCCGAGGGCGACGATGCCCTCATGGAACGTTACCTCGCGGAGGAGGAGATCGACGTTAAAACGATCCAGGCAGCCGTCCGCCGGGCCACCATCAACCTCAACCTGGTGCCCGTGCTCTGCGGTTCGGCCCTTAAAAACAAGGGCGTGCAACCGCTTCTGGACGCCATCGAGGCCTATCTGCCGAGCCCCCTCGATGTCCCGCCCATCAGCGGGATGCACCCCGAGAGTGGTGCCGAGGTGGTCTGCCACCCGCGGGACACGGATCCCCTGGCCGCTTTGATCTTCAAGGTCTCGATGATCGAGGGGCGAAAACTGAGTTTCGCGCGCGTTTACAGCGGTGTCCTCAAGGCGGGCGAAGAGGTGTTCAATCCCACACGCGGCGGCAAGGAGAAACTCTCGCGGCTCTTGCGGATGCATGCCAATAAGAGGGAGCGTATCGATTCGGCAGGCGCGGGCAGCATCATCGGGGTGGTGGGCCTCAAACAGACCAGCACCGGCGAAACGCTCTGCACGAGCGCCCAGCCCGTTATCCTGGAGCAGATCGAGTTCTATGAACCGGTGATCTCCGTCGCGGTGGAGCCCAAGACCCACGCCGACCAGGACAAGCTCGAACAGGTCCTTGAAAAATTTCTGACCGAGGATCCCACCCTGCGGGTCAAGGAGGATCCAGACACGGGCCAGATCATCCTCTCCGGCATGGGCGAATTGCACCTGGAGGTGATCGTCAGCCGCATGCAGCGCGAGTTCAACACCCAGGTCAACGTGGGCAAGCCCCAGGTGGTATACCGCGAAACGATCGCCAAGGCCGCTGGCGGTGAGGCCCTCTTCGATAAAGAGGTGGCTGGCACCCGCCATTACGCTGGCGTCACGCTGCGCCTGGAACCACTGCCGCGGGGCAGTGAGAACGCCTTCGAATCCCGGGTCGCATCGGCATCCGAGCTGATGACCGAAACGGATCTGGCCACCCTTGAGAGCGGTGTCCTGGAAGCGCTGGAGAGCGGCCCCCTCATGGGGTATCCGGTCAAAGACGTCCAGGCGATACTTCTGGCGGTAGAGATCCGCGAAGGGGCCAGCTCGGAGTTGGGCCTCAAGGTGGCGGCCTCAATGGCCTGCAAACAGGCTTTAGCGGCGGCCGAGCCCTTCCTCCTGGACCCCATTATGTCCGTAGAGATCGTGGTGCCCGAGGAGTTTATGGGGGAGGTGATCGGCGATCTTAACGCCCGGGGGGGGAAGATCGAGGCCATCGACGCCAAACCCCAGATTCAGGAGATCCACGCCCTGGTACCCTTGGCCCAGATGTTCGGCTACTCTACCAATCTGCGCTCGGCCACCCAGGGTCGTGGCACCTTCACCATGCAGTTCGCCCACTTCGACCGCATCGGGAACGGGTGAGTCGGCGCGCCGTTTCGCCAGCCACCGACGACGGGCTTGCCCACGCGCCGGCAACCCGCCCCACCGAAGTGGCGGCGCCGCACCCTTTGTAAAATTCTAGGGACCACCCGATAGACGCCCCTCGTCAGCGGGCCACCCCACTCATGGCCGGCGCCCTTTGCGGGGCGAGCCCTGCTCCTGGGCTTTCTTGGCCTGTTCCTGTTTTCGGGTGATGCTCTCGAGCAAGCTTTCAATGGCCTCTCGACGGGCGGGGTCGGGTGCCTCTTTCAATGCCCGTCGGAGATGGAAGGCGGCGTTTTTAAGGTCCTTGGTGCGCCAGTAGTACTGACCCAGGTGATAATGGGCATCGCTCATGCGTCCCTGTTTACTGCGGGTTTCCCCCAGGAAGTAGTAGGCCTCGGTGTAGTCGCTTTTGTCCCGTAACACGGTCTCGAAGGCCGCTGCGGCCTCCTCCAAGACGCCCAGTTTCAGCATGGTCCTTCCCAGGTAGAAACGTCCCTCGGCATTGTACCGAGTGAGCGGCAGTGCGCTTTTCAGGGTCGTGCGGGCCTGTTCATATTTGCCATCCAGAAAATAGATGCGACCCAATTCCTGCAGCAGATGGGCATCCAGGGCATCGCGTTCCAGGGCGCTGCGCAGCTGATCGGCCGCTGCCTGACGCTGATCCTGGCGGTCCAGCGCCAGCGCGTAGCCATACCGCATCAGGGAATTCTCGGGCGCCTGGGCGACCCGCTCGCGGAAATAGGCCAGTGCTGTCGCCTTGTCTGTATAGAGGGCTGCCAGCCGCGTGCGGACGCGTTGGAACTGGTGGTTGACCGATGCGGTCTGATCGCGCCGCTGGGATTCGTGCTGGGCCAGCCAGCTGTCGATGTAGGCCATCCGGTCTTCCGAAGCCGGGTGCGTCATCAGGTAGGTGGGAATCTCCTCGGAACCGAACCACTGCTTGCTGCGGATTTTGCGCAGGGAAGTGAGCAGGCCTTCGCCGCTGTACCCGGCCTTCTGCAGATATTGCAATCCAAGCTGGTCCGCCTGCATCTCGTCGTCCCGGCTGTAGGCGAGAGCGGCGGTCTGACCGGCCGCCATGGAACCCGCCGTCACGGCGCTGCCGGCGGAGGCGGCGCCGCCAACGCCGAGAAATACACCCGCCACCATACCGGCCAGGGTGGCCAGATTGATCTTTTTGGCCCGCTCGATCCGCTGCGAGATATGGCGGCAGACCACGTGGGCGATCTCGTGGGCCATAATCCCGGCCAGTTCACCCTCACTTTCCAGTGCGGCAAAAAGGCCGCTGTTGATGAAAATATGGCCCGCCGGGCTGGCGAAGGCGTTGTAGACATCGTCCCGGATGACGTAAAACTTGTAGGGGAAAGGCTGGTCGGGGAGGGCTCTTAGAATGCGTTGACCGATCTCGTTGAGGTAGGCATTGACCTCTTGATCCTGAATGATGTCGCTGCGGGCCATGACGACCTTCAAAAACTCCCGCGACAGGTCTCGTTCTTCCTTGACAGTGATGGCGCTTGCTGGCGCGGCCGGCAGCTGCCCGATGAGGGTGCTCACCAGCACGATGGCCAGGTATTTTAACACAGATTTCTTCATGTAAATGCTTTCGATCTAGTGGGTTAACCCGTAGCCGCGGCACGGATTAGGTGGTCGCTAAAAATCTCCTAAACCCTTGATACAAGGCACAATGACACATTCCAAGGCACTTTTCAAATCCCATCTTTTGTGGTAGTGGTTCAGATTTCCGGCGGGTGAGAAACGCCGATGACCCAGCTTCAGCCGATGGTGGATTCCCGAGCGGTGAGAAAGCGAACACGTATGACCGAGATCATCTGTATCGCCAATCAGAAGGGCGGGGTGGGCAAGACCACGACGGCAGTGAATTTGGCGGCCGCCCTGGCGGTTTCTGAAAAACGTACCCTGTTGGTGGATTGCGACCCCCAGGCCAACGCCACCACCGGCGTTGGGGTGGACAAGCAGCGGCTCGAACGGTCGCTCTACCATGGCATGATCGGCGCCGCAGCGGTGGATGATCTCATTGTGAACAGCGAGATCGAAACCCTTAAGATCCTGCCGGCGCGGGTCGAGCTCATCGGATTCGAAGTGGAGATGATGGACATGCCCGGCCGAGAGCAGGTGCTCGCCAAGCTGCTCGGGGGGCTCAATGGCCAATTCGACTACATCATCATCGACTGTCCCCCCTCCCTGAGCCTGCTGACCATCAACGCCATGACCGCCGCGCAGTCCCTGCTTATTCCGCTGCAGTGCGAATTCTACGCACTGGAGGGGCTGAGCCAACTGCTCAACACTTTCGAGCGGATTCGCCAGCGCCTCAATCCGGCCCTCTCCATCGGCGGCATCCTCCTGACCATGTATGATAGACGCACCAACCTTTCCGCCCAGGTCGCCGAGGATGCCGAGCGGCATTTCGCCGACCTGGTGTTCAAAACCACCGTCCCCCGCAATGTCCGCTTGGGGGAGGCACCCAGCTTCGGCAAACCGATACTGCTCTACGACGCCACCTCCACCGGGGCGGTGAGCTATATCGCCGTCGCCAAAGAGCTTATGGCGAGCCGTTCCGGCGGCCGCCGCACGGCCCGCCGCTAGCCGCTGCCGGCGGGCCCCGGACCGTCGAACCCCATCAAAGGACGCCATGACGAAAGCTGCCAAGAAAAAATCCGCGGCGGTCAAACCGCGCAAAAAGATGGCCCTCGGAAGGGGATTGGACTCCCTGCTCCCCAGTCTGGACACGCCCGCGATGCCGGCCGCCGGGGAGAATGGCGGTCAAGGGGCTGCCGCGCTGAATTGCGACATCGCCCTGATCCGCCCCAACCGTTATCAGCCGCGACAAGCCTTTCGGGAGGAGGAGCTGGCCGAGCTGGCCGCCAGCATTGAAGCCCAGGGGGTCCTCCAACCCCTTTTGGTGCGGCGGGCGGCCCACGGCTATGAGCTCGTGGCCGGTGAACGGCGCCTGCGCGCCGCCAAGCTCGCCGGCCTCACCAACGTTCCGGTCCTGGTCCGCGATATCAGTGATAAGGAGATGTTGGAGATCTCCATTGTGGAGAACATTCAGCGGGAGAATCTCAATCCAGTTGAGGAAGCGGAAGCCTACCATCGGCTCATGACGGAGTTCAACCTCACCCAGGCGGTGGTTTCCCAGCGGGTGGGCAAGAGCCGCTCCGCTGTGGCCAATTTTCTCCGCCTGCGCCAGCTGTCGGCCGCCATCAAGGAGAGCCTGACGGCGGGCGAATTGTCCATGGGACACGCCCGGGCGCTGCTCAGTCTGGAGCGCCGTGCCCAGCAGAACGCCGCCTTTCGGACCGTCATCACCAAGCGGCTCTCCGTGCGCGAGACCGAGGCCCTCGTCAAACGCCTCAAGGCCGGTCCCAAAGCGTCGCCCCCTATTGTGGAGACTTCCGAAGAGCGTCACCTGCGGGCCACGGCCGAGGAGCTCTCGCGCCACTTTGGTACCAAAGTGCAGATCCGCAAAAAGGGCGACAGGGGCCGTGTGGAGATCGAATTTTACAGCGGTGAGGATCTGGAGCGCCTCTTGGGGCTGCTGGAGCCCGCCGGATGATCGGAACTCCCACGTCCGCCAAAAAGTGAGCCAATGGGATTGCACCTGATCATCGACGGCTACAACCTTATTCGCCAATCCGACTGGCTCGGCGATATCGATCGCCGCAGCCTCCAGCGCGGTCGCGAAGCGCTTCTTACCGCGCTGATCCGATATCAGCAACTGCGGGGGCACCGGATTACGGTGGTGTTCGACGGCGGCCGGGCCCCTGGATTCGGTGACCAGCGCGATCGTCAAGGGGGCGTCGAGATCCGTTTTTCGCGGCCGGGTGAGCTGGCCGACGCCGTTATCAAACGCCTGTGCGTTCGCGAGCGCGGGCAGGTCCTGGTGGTCACTTCGGATGCAGCCATCATCCGCTACGCCGAAGCGCGCGGCGTCGCCACCATCGGTTCGCCGGCCTTCGAGGAGAAGCTGAAGATGGCCCAATACCTGGCGGAGAACGGTGTCGCCGAAGAGAGAATTGAGCGCGGTTGGTCACCCACCACTCGGAAAAAAGGCCCGGCCCGCCGCCGATCCAAACGCCAGCGCCGCAACCGCTTGAAGACTCGGAAGCTTTAGCCCCCGGCGCCAGTGACCGGGTGGACGCGGGTGCCGGTGGTGGCGATTTGCGGATCGCACATCGCGATGCGGATGGTCTGACGAAAAAGTCCGGCGGCAGTTGGTCAGCCGGGAACCCATCCGCAATTGAGTGAACACATGAAACCCGATGGAAAGATGAAACGGATCTGCGTCATCGACGGCCAGGGCGGGGGGATGGGCAGCACCATCATCCGCAAATTGCGGGAGGCCCTGGGCGACAGCGTTGAGGTGATCGCCTTGGGGACCAACGCCATCGCGACGGCCCAGATGCTCAAGGCGCGGGCCAACCGCGGGGCCTCGGGTGAGAACGCCATCGTGCAGACGGCCGCCGGGGCCGACGTGATCCTGGGCCCACTGGGAATCGTGTTGGCCAACGCCATGATGGGGGAGGTGACGCCCCGGATGGCCAACGCCGTGGCCGACAGTCCGGCCCTCAAGCTGCTGTTGCCCCTTTCCCAGGAGAACGTGCAGGTGGTGGGGGTGGTGGCCAATCCGTTGCCGCACCTGGTGGAGGCCCTCATCGAAGAGTATCTCAAACCCTACCTCACAAGGGAGGCGAACGCCCATGTGTGAAGCCAACGCATATCTCATCATTGAAGATCAGGAAGCACAACTCGTCATGGAGTCGGTGGACACCGTCGAACCCGAGGAGGACGGCCTGCGCCTGGTGAACATCTTCGGCGATCAGAAGTTTCTCAAGGCGCGCATCGAAAGCCTCTCCCTGGTGGACCACAAGGTGTTCCTCAAAGCCCTGACGACATGAAGATCACCCTCGCCAAGACGGCGGGGTTCTGCATGGGGGTGCGCCGGGCGGTGGAACTCGCCCTGGACGCGCCCAACCAGTGTCCGCCGCCGATTTACACCTTCGGCCCCTTGATCCACAATCCCCAGGTGCTGGACACCTTCACGGAGAAGGGGATCGACATTCTGCAGGCGCTGCCCGCCCTTCCAACGGCTGGGGCACCCCCCCCTGGGGCGGCAGGCGCCGGCCCACCCTGCGGCACCGTCATCATCCGCGCCCACGGCGTGCCCCCCGACACCCGCGACCGCTTGGAAGCCGCCGGGTACGCCGTGATCGACGCCACCTGCCCACGCGTGATCCGCGTGCAGACCATCATTCGCGTCCACCATCGCAAGGGCTACAGCACCATCATCGTCGGCGATGAAGATCATCCCGAAGTGGTCGGCCTGCTGGGCTACGCCGGCGACAGGGGTCATGTGGTCAAGGACCTCGCCGAGCTCAAGGCCCTGCCGGCCCTCGACCAGGCGATCGTCGTGGCGCAAACCACGCAGAACACCGCGGCCTATGAGGAGATCGCCGCCTGGCTCGCCGACACCCGACCGCATTACAAGTTTTTCAACACCATCTGCGACTCCACCGCCAAGCGCCAGGACGAAGTTCGCTGCCTGGCCGACCAGGCAGACGCCGTGGTGGTGGTGGGGGGGAAGGAGAGCGGCAATACGCAGCGTCTGGCCGAGTTGGTGCGCCAGAGCGGCAAACCGGCCTACCATGTGGAGACCGAGGCGGAACTGGACCCGCGCACCATGGCCGATTACGATCGGGTGGCCGTCACGGCCGGGGCTTCCACCCCCAACTGGATCATCAAACGGGTCTTTCGCAGTCTGGAAAAGGTGCCCATGACACAGGAGAAGGGCTGGTTGAAGGCCTTTTTCTCCCTCCAGCAGGGGCTGTTGCTGACCAACTGCTACGTGGCCCTGGGGGCCGGCTGCCTCTGCTACGCCTGCAGCCGTTTGCTGGGCGTGCAACCCGCCTACCCGGCGGTGCCCACGGCCATCTTGTACGTGCTCTCGATGCACATGCTCAACCACCTCACCGGGCGTGCCGAGAACCGTTTCAACGATCCCGACAGGGAGGCGTTTTACCACCGCAACAAGCTCTTTCTCAGCGTGGCGGCCGTTTTGGCCGGCGCGCTGGGGCTGATGGCGGCCGTTCCGGCCGGCCGGACCGCTTTCCTGCTCCTATTGGCCATGAGCCTGACCGGCCTCTCCTACAACTTGCGCATCTTTCCTTGCCAACTGCATCTGCCCATGCGCTATTGCCGCATCAAAGATCTACCCGGCTCGAAAACCATCTTGATCGCCGTTGCCTGGGGGGTGGTAACGGTCGTGCTGCCCCAATTGGGCGCCGCCGGAGGCACCCCCTTCAGCGCCGGTCTGGTATTTCTGTGGGCCGCCGGCCTGGTATTTGCCAGAACCGCTTTTTTCGATATTCTCGATATCCAGGGGGATCGGATTGTGGGCAAGGAGACCCTGCCCATTTTCATCGGCGAGCGCCGCGTCCGGCGCCTGTTGGAGCGGGTACTGCTGGCGGCCTGTGCCCTGCTGCTGGTGGGCAGTGTCGCCGGTTTGGTGTCCAGCCTGGGGTATCTCTTGGCCTTCTGCCCCCTCTTCCTGCTGATTGTCACCCGGGCCCATCACAAGGGCTACATGCTGCCGGGGATTCGGCTGGAGTTCGGCGTTGAATCCCTCTTCGTGCTCACCGGCGTGATCACCTTCATCTGGGTCGTCGTTGCGATGTAGGCGGCGATACAAGGTGTCGATTGGTGCCAGCGGCGAGGGTGGCCTGGCAAAAGAAGGGCCAAATGGGCGGTCGGTCGCGGCAGCGACCCCATGGCGAGACCACCCTGCGCCGGCAGTCTAAATGAGCGGCGGCTCCCTTCCCGCCACCAAGCGTTCGATGTTTTCCCAGTGGCGCACAGCGATGCCCACCGCGATGATCAGGGCACCGATGGACAATGCCCAGGAGGCGGTGCCCCACAGGACCCAGCCGGGCAGTGTCGCCGCGGCCGTCAAGCTGCCCACCGACACCCGCCGGCTGAGCCCCAGCCCCACGCCAAAGGCCAGCAGTACGCCGATCATCGCCGGTGGAGAGATGGCCAGGGTGGCCCCCAAGGCGGTAGCCACCCCCTTGCCCCCCCGAAATCCCAGCGCGATGGGAAACAGGTGGCCGCAGAAGGCCGCCACGGCGGTCGCCGCCACGGCGGCCGGGGCACCTGGGTGAAGGGCCGGCAAAAGCCATTGGGCGGCGGCCACCGGCAGATAGCCCTTGGCCATATCGCCCAGCAGGGTGAGACTGCCCAAGGTGTTACCGGCGACGCGGCGCACATTGGTGGCGCCGATGTTGCCGCTGCCGTGGCCGCGGATGTCAATCCCTTTATGCCAGCGGGTGAGCAGCAGGCCGACGGGCACGCTGCCCAGCAGATAGGCGCTGCCGAAAAGCAGGGCGATGGTTGTCATCGGTGGCATGGCTGTGTATCCTCTGTGGATCTGTGGCCGGAATTTCCTCGGCACATAGCATGTCTGGTGAAAGGACACCACATTGGAACCGGTCCATATGCCCATTACGGACGAACTCGATCTGCACACCTTCAGGCCCGCTGAGGTGCCCGACCTCCTTGACGATTATCTGGAAGCGTGTGTGGCGCAGGGATTCCCCGAGGTGCGTATCATCCATGGCAAGGGCAGTGGCAAACTGCGCAAACGGGTGCAGGCACTACTGGACCGGCACCCGCTGGTGCGCCGCTGGCGATCCGCGCCCACCGAGGCGGGTGGATGGGGCGCCACCCTGGTGGCGTTGAGGGGCCGCGACGCCGGCGAGGTGGCCGCACAGGGCCTTGATTGAGGCTAAGCGCCTGGCAATTTGGTGTATTTTGACAAGCGGATTAAGACCTTGTCATCACTTGAGGGTCTATTGTATACCCTAGATCAGATTTGCGCGGTGTACGTGCCAGATGACCATCCCGGGAGGCGGCCAGAATGGCCAAGCGGTTACTGGTGGTTGACAACGAGCAGGACCAGCTGGACATCATGCGGGAGATCATCTCTCGTTTGGGGATCACTGTCGCCATGGCCGAAGATGGTGAGGCGGCGCTTCAGATGATGGCGGCCAAACCCTGCCAGGTGGTACTCACCGATCTGATCATGCCCGACATGGAGGGCACCGAGTTGTGTGAACGACTGCGCAATCGCTACCCGGAAGTGGTCGTAATTGCTTTTTCGGGACACATGAAGCTTTACGACCCGGATAAACTCGACCGGACCGGTTTCGACGGCTATATCTCCAAACCGATCCGCATCGACACCATCGCCCAAGCGGTGGAAAACGCCTTTGCCCTGGCCAAACGGCGTCGCAAAGCGCGTCGGGGCTGATCGGGTGCCCTGCAGCCACCCAGCCGTAATGCTTCTGGGTGGCTGAAGCGAGCCCCTAAGGTACCGTCAGACGGACACTGCATGCGACTCTTACTCAACATCCTCCTCGTGATGGTGGCCCTGATGGCCTGCTTCGTCGAGGAGATCTACCTCCACATCAGACCCCTTACGCCCGATCAAACGCTTCCCATCACCCTGCGCGCCAAGCATGGATTTCAATTCGACCAGGACAAATTTCTGGAAGAGAAACGCCAACGCGCCCAGGCGCAGTATGTTCCGCTGTATCGCTTTGAGCCGAGCCAGGTGGAGGCCGCCAAGACCAAGATGGCCCAGCTCATCATGCAGGTCTACAACCTGCAGAGCATGGGCAAGGCCGGCCCCAAAGAGTTCGTGACCTATGTCAAGGGAGAATTCGGTGTATCGCTGCCGCTGGAAACCGCCCGTCGCATGCTGCGCTACGGGGATCTGGTCAAACTGCTCTCCGGCATCTTGACCATCGAGGAGACGCTTCTGCAGCGCCGCATCGTGCCCGATTTAGAGCCGTTGGCTGGCAAACGCACGCTCGACGTGCGCTATCCGCAGCCAGCCGGTGTGGTGGCCATGGCCACCGCCGACCTCGTCTCCCTGGAGAAGGCCCGTCTGCTTCTCCAGGAGCGCGCCGGCACCCTCTTCTGGCAGGTGGATAAACGGATTCTCGATCCCGTCCTGCAGCTCTCCATGAACACCCTGGCAGCCAACCTGACCTACGACGAGACGGAAAACGCCAAGCGTCAGGATAGCCTCATCAGCCAGTATCCCGCCAGCAGCAGAGCCCACCTTCCCGGCGATGTCCTCATCGCCTGCGGCACAAAGCCCTCCGAAGAGGATCTCCTCCTCATGGAGGCCTACCTCCAGAACCAGCCCAAGCACGTTTGGAGCGACGTGGTCTGGTTTGTTGCCGCCATCCTGCTCTGTGTGGCCCTCTTCAACCAATATTTCAATCGGATTCAGGACACCTGGATTCAGCGCATCCACACGCCCAACGACCTGCTGCGCATCGTCATTCTGGCCCTTCTGCTGTTTCGGGCGGGACTGCTCTTCACACCCTGGCCGGTCTTCGCGCTGCCCTTCGCCACCCTGCCGCTGCTGCTGGTCCTGCTGCAGTACGACCGCCATTCAGTGGTGTGGACCACGGTCGTGACGGCCCTCTTGACCTGTCTCTTCGCCGGGCACACCTTCGTTGTCTTTCTCTACTACACCTTCAGCGGGTTGACGGCGGCGGCCCTTGTCACCAGCGTCACCAAGCGGCTCCAGATGATCCGTCCCGCCATGGGCATCGCATCGGTCAATCTTGTGGTGGTCCTGGCGGCCACCGCCGACGTTCAGGCCCTAACCCTCGCCATGGGGGATCGGGTGCCGGTCACCAGCGCGCATTGGCAGCGCATCTACGATGCCCTGCCCACCGACATGATGGGGTTTGCCTTTGCCGGCGGTTTGGCCACCGGTGCCCTGGCCCTCCTGCTGCTGCCACTCTTGGAATCGGGCGCCAAGACCGCATCGACCTTCACGCTGGCCAAATACGCCAACCTCCAGCATCCCCTCATGAAGGAGATGCTGTCCAAGAGTCCCGGCACCTACCAGCACACCATGACGGTGGCCTACCTGGCCCAGGCCGTGGGACAGGCCATCGATGCCAATGTGCTGCTGCTGCAGATCGGGGCCTACTACCACGATCTGGGCAAGGTGATGAATCCCAACTTTTTCACCGAAAACCAATTCAAGGAGAAAAATCCCCACGAAGAACTGGCCCCCGAAGAGAGCACCGACATCATCGTCAACCACGTCAAAGAGGGCCGCATGATCGGGACCGGCCATCGTCTGCCGCAGCCGGTCCTGGATCTGATCACCCAGCACCACGGCACCCAGCTGGTGGAGTATTTCTACCACCGGGCCAAGAATGAGAGCCCGCCGGAGTTGCGTCCCGATGAGGCGGAGTTCCGCTATCCGGGACCCAAGCCCCAGACCCGGGAGGCCGCCGTATTGATGATTGTCGATACGGTGGAGGCGGCTTCGCGCAGTCTCGACAATCCGACCCGCACCCATATCGCCGCCCTGGTGCGCAAGATCTTGGACAAGAAATTGTCTGACGGACAGTTCGACGAGTGCGACCTGACCACCCGCGACATGGGGATAATGGTGGGGACCCTGGTGGATGCCCTGGAAGCATCGCTGCACTCGCGGGTCAAATACCCCTGGCAGGAGGAGGAGGCCCGTCAGCAGCGCCGCAGGACGCTCAGGTCCCGCCGTGTCAGCACCGCCAAGCTGCGCAACGCCGCCGCCATCACCGCCATCCCGCGGCAGCGTCGGCCATGAGAACCCCTGTGCAGAAAACCTTTTTAGACGATCGCCAGACGATCGTTTGAGACGGAAAAACAAGCACCGCATGCGTTTCGCTCCGCCCCCCGCCTGATTCCCCCCTTCGACCATCCTGAAGCGGTGCCGCAGTGCGCCGCCATGCCGCTCGCCGGTTGCGCGCCGTTCCCTGCAGCATCACCCCCACCATGGGCCGCTGCCCGTTTCTGATCGATCCCATTTCGTTTGCCGCTAATGCAAAATTGCGCTTGACAAGTGATGGACCTTTATTGTTATATACAAATAGTACAACAATAAAATAAAGGAACAATTCACTACCAAGGTGCGAACCAATGATCGATTTTCATCTAGACCCGAAAAGCGGGGTGCCTTTTTATCGCCAGATTATCGACCAGATCCGTTACGGAATTCTCACCGGCAACCTGCGTACCGGCGAGCAGCTGCCCACGGTGCGCGCCCTGGCCGTTGAACTCAAGGTAAACCTCAACACGGTCAGCAAGGCTTACAAGGAGCTTGAAATACAAAAAATTCTCGAAACCCATCAAGGCACCGGTACCTTTATCGGGGGAATCCGGGTGGAGATCGACGCGGACGAACGCCAAGAGAAGCTGGTGGCCATCTGCAAAGAGTTCTACAGCATCGCCGCGAGCTATGGATTTGGCACCGATGCCCTCATCGAACAACTCAAAAAAATGGATGGAGGAGATCATGAAGGCTAAATATGAGACCAGATCCATCAATCCCATCTCGGCGGCGGTTTTCGTTGTGATCATGCTTGTCATCGGCCTCTTATGTATCTGGACGAAACCGCCCGTGAAACTCTTTATCGGGATCTTTGGCGCTGGGCTGGGGGGGGCGGCGCTGGTGGCGTCCGCATTTCGCATCGCCCAACAGTGGGAGAAGGCCGTCGTCCTGCGCATGGGCAAGTTCCGCGGGCTGCGGGGGCCCGGCCTTTTTATAGTGGTCCCCATCATCGACCAGGTTTCCAGCTACGTGGACCAGCGCCTTCGGGTTACGGATATCCGCGCGGAAAAAACCCTGACCAAGGATACCGTGCCGGTGACCGTGGATGCCGTTGTCTATTGGACGGTCTGGGATGTGGAGAAGGCCGCGCTCGAGGTGCAGGCTTACGGTGACGCGGTCTCCTTCGTGGCCCTGACCGAACTGCGGGACACCATCGGCCAACATGAACTCGCCGACCTTCTCCAGAACCGTGAGAAGGTGGCGGCGGAGCTCCAGCGCGTGCTGGACGAATTAACCAATCCCTGGGGCATCACCTGCAATTCGGTGGGTATCAAGGATATCGTCATCCCCGCGGGGCTTTCCGATGCCATGAGCAAACAGGCACAGGCCGAACGGGAGCGCCGGGCGCGCATCATCCTCGGTACGGCCGAAACCGAGATCTCGGAGAAGTTCGCCGAGGCCAGCCGCAAATATATTGACAACCCCATCGCCCTCCAGTTGCGGGGGATGAACATGCTCTACGAGGGGCTCAAGGAGAAGGGCTCTTTGATCCTAGTGCCCAGCTCGGCCCTGGAATCGATGAACCTGGGGGCCATCGGGGGGCTTAGCGCCCTGGCGGATCAGCACCGCAACGGCAGTCTCACGGAATGAGCCGCTTGGCCACATAGCTGTGGAGGCCGTTGACGAGGTCTTCTATCTTTTGGGTCTTGGGCAGGCAGCCTACCAGTTGCGTCAGGTGTCCCCGGCGGGCCAGGTGCTGGTGGCTGGCTGCGAAGCTCAGATCAAAGACCCAGGAGAGCCGCAAGAGCAGCAGGTCGACCCGGGTCTGCACCGCCGCCATGGGCGCCGGGCGTTGGGCCCGGATGGCCGCGGCGATGGCCGGCGTCACTTGGGGTGCGTCACTCAACTGGAGTGCTTCGGTCGCCGGTTCACCGCCGTTGTTGGTGCGGTGGAGCATGCAGATGACCCGGAAGATGTCCAGCTTGTCGGCGTCGCGCACCAGCTTCAAATAAAACGCGGCGCCCGGATCGCTGTCCTGCGGCGCCGCGGCGGCGTTGTGATGGCGAACGGCGTGAAGCAACACGGCGCGGTCGGTTGCCGCCAGCGCTTGCACCAGGGGGACCTCCTGCAGCCGATCGGCGCCCAGGGCGCCGTGATTCACCGACACGCTATCCACAAAGCTGTCGTAGCGGACCACTTGTTCGAAGCGGGCCACGTCATGGAGCAGGCCGATGGTGCGGGCCAGGCGCCGGCGCTCCCTGTCCAGCCCCAGCTCTGTGCCGATATCGGCACAGTTCCTGGATACGCGGACGCTGTGGGCCAATTTGAGCATCATCGCCCGGCGGTGCCGGGGGTGCTGGCGGACCATCTGGGCGGCGTGGCGCAGAAACCAGCGTTTTAAACCCTTCGCCTGCTTTGGCGTCAGCGTAGCATCCGGGGCGGGGTGTCGCTGCATTTGGAAGCCTTCCGTTAGCGCTGGTACCTCATATGGGGAGTGGTGGCCACCGGGCAACGGATCCGACCCGCTGCCGTCGATCGGTGTCGTCGTCGAACCGTATCACAGATCAACGCCCAGCGCGCCGGGCGATCGACGGCAGCGCCAGCGTGAATCGACCTGCCGGGGCGTATCCGTGTCCCTGCTGGGCGATGCGGCGCTGATCTGCCGCCTTACCCTTTCTCTCGGAATGCCCGGATGAGGTGATCGGCGAAGCAGGCGACCGTCTCCGGCACCGGCGCCTTCACCGTGTGGAGGACAATATCGGAGATGGGCAGTACAGGCAATCCCGCTTCCGGTCCAATCGTGGTCAGATCGGGGGGCAGGTTGCTCTGCACGATGGGAGCAACGGCCAGCCCGGCCCGCACCGCGTCGAGGATCCCCGACAGGCTGTGGCTGACGTAGACGATGCGGTAGTCGCGGCCCGCCTGCTCCAGGGCCTTGAGGGCCCAGGTCCGAAAGATGCAGTCCGCCTCGAACACGGCCAGGGGAATCACCCCGGCCGTCTCTCCCATGACGCCAGGGGCGGTGACCCACACCACCGGGTCGTGGTGAATCACCCGCCCGCCCGCATGGATCTGGGTGCAGAGGCCGATATCCAGCCGGCCAGCATCCACGTCCGCTTTGATCACCTCGCTGTTGTCGCACCGCATCTCCACCTGGACATCGGGATAGGCACTGGCGAAGCGTGCCAGCAATTTGGGCAGCACGCCGGTGGTGTAGTGCTCTGGTGACCCGAAGCGAATGTGGCCCTTCATTGCGGGCCGTGACAGCGCCATTACAGCCTCATCGTGCCCTTTGAGAATCCGGCGGGCGTAGCCCATCAGCAGCTCACCCTCCGCCGTCAATCGCACCCGCCTCCCCGCCCGTTCGAAGAGCGCCTTGCCCACTTCCTCCTCGAGACGCTTGATCTGCATGCTCACGGCGGATTGAGACCGGCTGACACGTCTGCCGGCTCGGGTAAACCCGCCCGTATCGGCAACGGCCACAAAGGTTCGCAGCAGATCGATATGCAAGAGCAAGTATCACCAACCTTGATTGAAGTTATCAAAACTATTCATTGGACAAATAGGATAGGGTGGATTAGCGTTGCGGTCAATGGGTGTAGCCCAAGAGCAGCACTTCTCATTGCAGCGCATTTGATGGCATACAAGATCGGGAGGCAGCATGAAGATCGTGATTGTCGGTGGTGCGGGAACCATCGGTAAAAAGGTCAGCGCCACCTTCGCCGCCGCGCACGAGGTGGTGATTGGGGGGCGCACTGGCGGCGATGTCACCGTCGATATGACGGACAGCGCCACCATCGAGAAAATGTTTCAGACAATCGGCAGGGTGGATGCCGTCGTCTGCATCGCCGGTGAGGCCAAATGGGCCGCCTTCGATGAACTGAGCGAAGCGGATTACCACATCGGCCTGCGCAGCAAACTCATGGGGCAGGTGAACCTGGTGCGGATCGGCCGGAACTTCGTGAATCCCGGCGGCTCCTTCACCCTCACCACCGGTATTTTGGCGGATCACCCCGTGGAGATGACGACAAGCGCCGCCATGGTCAACGGCGCCATCCACAGCTTCGTCAAAGCGGCCGCCCTGGAGTTGACCGAGGCCCGCCGCATCAATGCGGTCTCGTCGGGGCTGGTGGTGGATGCGGTCGAGAAGTATGCGGCCTTTTTTCCCGGCCACAATCCCATTCCCATGGCCAAAGTGGTCAACGGCTATGTGAAGAGTGTTCTGGGCAAAGGGACCGGTGAGATTATTCGCATTTACGACAATTGCTGATCGACCTGCCTTTCCGTGCGGACCCTGCCAAGGGCCCTGCCAGCGCCGCCACGGACGGCTGACAGGGCCAATTTACCCCGCCGCCCCAAGACCCCGCCCGCTGAATATCGGCACGATGAGGGCGCCCGAGATTCGAATCGGGCGCCCTCACGCCACCGCTGCCACGCCGGGTTGCAGATGCCACCACCTCCCTGCCGGGCGCCGGCGGGTCCGATGCCCGCTGCAGGGCGACCCCCGACTGGCGGATCGACATCCGCGTGCCTACAATATGCCTTGTGTCGGCAGCCGGCACGAAACCGGGTCAACGTTGATCCGGGTGGCGATGCCGGGCGCCACGGCCCAAGCGGTGTGTCGCCGACGGCACTCGCCCGTCACCGCGGACGCGAACCGTGCGTCAGGCATCCAAGCCCTCTTCCGATGGAGCTGCGCCAGGCGTCCGTCGACATTCTTCAAGCACGACCCACTGCAGGACATGAGAGGTGCAACACCATGCGCTGGCAAGGAAGACGCAGAAGTCGCAATGTGGAGGATCGTCGGGGGATGCGCACGGGGGGCGCCGGCCCCTTTGGCCGTGGCGGCGGACTGGTGCAGCTCTTTCCCCTGGTGTTCCGATTTTTGGGATTCAAGGGGACCGCGCTGCTCCTGGTGGGCGTGGCGGCCTATGGTCTGTTCACCGGCAACTTGGGCGGCCTGCTGACGGGCCTCGGTCTGCAGCCGGGGACGACCGCCAGTCGCTCGGCAGCGCCGTTGCAAGAGACGGCGGAGGAGCGATTGCTAGTGGAATTCGTCTCCGTCATCCTGGCCGATACCGAAGAGACCTGGACAACCCTCTTTCAAGAGCGAGGACTGACCTACAAGGAGCCGCGTCTGGTGCTCTTTCGAGATCGGGTGGATTCCGCCTGCGGCCTGGGCCAAGCGGCCATGGGCCCCTTCTACTGCCCAGGGGATCAGCAGATCTACATCGATCTCGGCTTTTATGACGAGCTGAAGCACCGCTTCAAAGCACCCGGCGATTTTGCCCAGGCCTATGTCATCGCCCACGAGGTCGGTCACCACGTTCAGACCCTGCTGGGAATCTCTGCCAAGGTCCACGCCGCCCGGCGAAAAGTGGATCCGGTGGCGGCCAATCAACTCTCGGTGCGTCAGGAGCTGCAGGCCGACTGCCTGGCGGGGGTCTGGGCCCATCATGCCGACCATTCGCGCCAGTTGCTCGAGATGGGTGATATCGAGGAGGGGCTCACCGCGGCCAGTGCCATTGGCGACGATGCCCTCCAGCGGCAATCCCAGGGAGTGGTTCGGCCCGATAGCTTCACCCACGGCAGTTCGGCGCAACGGGTACAGTGGTTCAAGATCGGACTGGCGAGCGGCGAGCTGGGCAGCTGCGACACCTTCAGCAGCCGGTGAGGTGCAGATACCTGGCAGTCGGCTCGTATTGGCGATGCCCGCAGTCGTATAGGCTTCAGAGGTCCACATCGGGATAGAGCGTTTTGGCGCACTGCGGACAGAGGCCGTGGCTGAACTCTGCATCCGAGTGTTCGCTGAGATACTCCTCCAGCTGACTCCATGCCCCGGCATCGTTGCGGATGTTCTTGCAGCTGGAGCAGATGGGGATGATGCCTTGCAGTGATTTGATCTCCTTCAGCGCCCGCTGCAGCTCCTGGATCAATGCTTCGCGCTCCTTTTCGATCTGCAGCCGGTCGCTGACATCATGAACGATGGCGGATAGAAGGATTTCGCCTTTGACCCGAATGGGGCCGCAGAAGATCTCCACCTCGCGTCGCTCGCCACTCGCCAACGTTTGCGCCGCGATAAACCGCTGCTGCTCTTCCCGCTTCGCAGATGCCATGATGTCGCGGATCTCGTCTCTGACGAGCGGGGTGAATTCCGTCAGCCGCTTTTGCCGAAACACCTCCCGCGCCCAACCATAATAGGCGACGGCGGCCGGGTTGGCGTCGACAATGGCGGCGGTCTCGGGATGCACCAGCAGCATGGCGGAGTGGTTGTTGTCGAACAGGCTGCGGTATCTCGCCTCACTCTCCTGCAGCGCTGCCTCCGTCTCTTTCTGGGCCCTGATCTTCGCCTCTAGGTCGGCATTGGTCTGGATGAGGTCGTCGTTGAGCGCCATCCACCTGTCTTTCATCAGGCCGATCAGATAGCCGGCCACCGCGCCGATGAAGAGGGGCACGAGAAAGCGGTAGTACTCATGCTCATGGCCGGTGTTGTGAAGCGCAATTCGGCCGAAGCAGGGGACGATCAAGGCCCCTATCACCATATAGCGTATCTTGTTGGACAGCTGCATCAGCATGGCTAACACCGGTCGTCAGGGGCGACGAATCGCTTGCGCGCAGGGCGGCTGCCGGGACCATCCCCGCCGGTGTGATGGCCCCCTCGCCACTTCTCGGGCACCATGGCCGCCAAGGTTATCGTTCGCCTCGGCGCCGGAAGGTTGCATTCCTACAAGCCGGCGGTATGGTCGCCGTCATTGCCCGCGCAAGGTGTGAACAAATACCAGCGTAAAGGCAGATCGGCCTCACTTCAAAGGACTTACGATTGTGGCACAATGGGCTTCCATCAAACCGATACTGTAGGAGGCCTACCATGTCTACCCAAAAATCCCATACCAATACCGCGTTTACGGAAACCACGACCGTTACCATACAGCCCAATCTTGACGCTGCCGCGGCCAAAGCGGCAGGGCGCGATAAGGGCCTCAACGGCTGCACCACGGTTGTCGTGGTCGGGCCCGATTTTGACATCAAGGGCTACCGCTGCGGCGGCAGTTGTGGATGGTTCGACAGGCTCCTGGGTCGCACCTGTAAAACGGTGGAAAGGGGCAATTCAAGCGGCGGGGTCGATGTCGCCTGCACCTGCACCGGCGGCTGGTGGGACACGATCTTCGCCTGACCCATCCGTTAATGTCACCGCTGAATCCATCTTGAACACGGGTTGGATGATGTCCATGGCACTCCCGCGCGGCGGGGACCTGGATGTCATCCGCCCGTTACCGACGGGCGCATAAGGTCTGCCAAAGCGGCGTGGTGTCCTGGCTGCGGCGGTTTCGCGCCTACGCGCCATGCTACCAATGGTCAATCCCGCTCGGACGCGGCGCAGCGGATTTCGGACCACTGGGGACCGAGGCTTGACTTAGGTCAAGGACAAGGCTCTGTTGCCATATTACAAACCGATGCATGAACCCGATAGCCCACCCCCATCGACGTGAAGTGACCCCCGTCGCCAGCCCGGCGCAATACGATTTTCCATCGAAGCTTTTCGTGGAAGTGACGACCCGCTGCAATCTCAGCTGTCCCATGTGCTGCAAGCAGTCTACCGGTTGCGGCATCGCCGAAGGGGAGATGACTGGTGACATCTTCGACCGTATCACCCCCAGCTTCTCACGGCTCGAGGCCTTGATCCTCAACGGCATCGGCGAACCCCTGCTGCACCCTTCTCTGGAACGATTCATCGCAGTTGCCAAAGCGAAGCTGCCCGCGGGCGCCTGGGTGGGATTCCAGACCAATGGCCAACTGCTCACCCCACGTCGGGCCCATGCACTGGTGGCGGCCGGGGTGGACAAGGTGTGTGTTTCGGCGGACGCGGTGACGCCCGATATCTTCCGGGCCATGCGCACCGGGGGCGAGAGAGCGGCGGTGGAGACCGGGATCGCGGCGCTGCGGGCAGCCGCACGCCGTATGGGCCGACCGCTCTCCCTGGGGATCGAGTTTGTGGTCACCCGGCACAACATCGGCGAACTTTCCCCGCTGGTGCGCTGGGCCGCGCGCCACACCATCGATTTCGTCATCGTCTCACACCTCCTGCCCTATCACGATGGGCAGGTCGACGCGGCGGCCTTCGACACCAACACGGACCGCGCCCAGGAGATCTTCGGGCAGTGGCAGGCAGCGGCGGAGCGACGCGGCATCGATCTGAACAATTACTTCGACATCTTCATGAAGTTTCAAAAAACCCCTGAACAACAAGGTCTGGTGGACTACGTCAATTGCATGAAGGCCGAGGCGCTGCAACGTGGGATCACCCTTCACGTGGAGCGGCTGCTCAAGCGCGACCGGGAGATGCTGGGCCGCGTGCAGGACGCCTTTGCCGAGGCTGAGCAGATCGCCGCCGCGAAGGGGATCGCCCTGCGACTGCCCAGCCGGGTGCCGACCCAGACGCGGCGCTGCGAGTTCATCGAGGCGGGCGCCGCCTTCATCTCATGGGACGGTCGGGTGCATCCCTGCTATTTTTTATGGCACCAATACCGCTGCTACATCGGCGGCCTGGCGAAACATGTACAGCCGCTGTCATTCGGCCGCGTCACCGGCCAGCCCCTGCTCTCCATCTGGAACGCGCCGGAGTTCGCCGCCTTCCGGCAGGCGGTCCGGCGCTATGACTTCCCCTTCTGCTACGACTGTAGCATGGCCCTGTGCGACTATGTCGAGATGGCCGAATTCGAACAGGACTGCCACATCAGCGCGGTTCCCTGCGGGGCCTGCCTCTGGTGCACAGGATTGTTCCACTGTCTGCAATAGGGAGCCGACGGCCCGCCAGCCCCCCCACCATGGGAGTGGGATGGTCCCCAGCAACCGGCGCAAGATCACCGTCCATTGCCTAATTCCAGGAAGCGTTGACGCGAAGGCTCGCTTGGCAGAACATCTCGTCGTTGGATACGCTACAGTATTTGACATTATGACGCGCCGGCCGCCCTTGCGCCACTCGTCCGCAGGTGCGGCAAAGCCCGCCTTTCGGTGCGTCGCTGGCCTTCCTTCACCCTTCCGAGTGGGTCCGAAAATGCGTGTTCGCTTTTCTCCTTGTGCACTATTTGCCCGTCACTCTGCCGTCAAGGCGTTCAGCATCTCCGGGTTTGGTGAGGCCAGAGCGGTGAGGTGACTGTTCGGTCGCTTAAGGCTTGATTGGCGTTATCGCAAGAATTGAAACGGGTGGCGGCATCCAGGGGCTGGGTCAATGGAAGGGGCAATGGTTCACGCGAAGGCTACCTCCAGTATTGTGAAATCATCATCAAAACTTACCTGCAGGGCGATCGCTTGTACATGCCGGAGAAGGCCATCCAGGTTGGGCTGGTCAACCTGAAAGGATTGATGGCCAAATTCTAGCAATCCATTAAACCCCCAGATGGATTCATCAATCTTTTTGATATCATAAACCCCGTCTGAATAAACGTAAAGACGAGCAGAACCGTCAATCGCCTGTATCTTGCTCTGATAGGGGATATCCGGTTCAATACCCATCACCGAATTCGGCGTTCGGAGCTGATCCAGTCGACGATTGGGCGAACGGGCCCCGGACAATAATAGCGCTGGTGGATGACCACCACTGGCATACACCAATTGGTGCGAATTACGATGATAAACCCCATACCAGATGGTAAAAAACAGATCATTGTTATTCTCCGCTGGAAACGCATTGTTCAGCGAAAACAATACCTGATTGGGCTGATGAAAATCCGTATCTGGCAATGATTGCGAGCGTAAAACGTTAATCACCGAGACGGAGAGAAGGGCTGCGGCCCAGCCATGGCCGCTTACATCCACCAAATAGATGGCAAAATGATCGTCATCTATCCAGTGGTATCCAAAGGTGTCGCCTCCCAATGAATGCGAAGGAATAAACTTCCAGTCAGTGACCACCGGTCCCGTCGTGATGGGTTGCGGGAGCACCGTTTTAACGTATCCAATCGCATCGGAAAGTTCATGGCTTAGCTGCTTTAGTATCTCATTTCTGTCAAGAAGCGTTTTATTCAGAATTGCTTCCGCTTTTTTTTGCTCGGTAACATCCCGCGATACCTCAACAGCCCCGGTGATGGTTCCATTCGCATCCGTAATGGCTGCAGAGTTCACCTCAATCAAGAGGGTATCGCCGTTGGGCAGGGTAACGTCTGTTATCCATCTTCTGCTCTTTCCGTCTTTGAGGACTTCGAGGACCAAACAGTTCTCACAAGGCTTCGTGCGGCCGCGATACGCCCGATAGCAATATTCTCCGACCTGCGAACCATATAGTTGATTTAAAATCTTATTTTGAAAATTAACCCTGAAATCGTTGTCAATAACGATGACAGCATCGTTCACGGTATTCAGAACCACCTCAAAGAAACTCTCGATCTTTTTCATCGAAGCACCCAAAGTCAGTACGCTTCAAATTTACTTCTCGTAAAAAAGCTGTTGAAACAAATGTCAGAACTGGGATGAAATCGTTGCCAGGATGTGTCGTACGCTCCGTATTGCGCAATTGCAGATATATGAAGCCTACCTTGGTCTCGTTTGGTGTGTCAAATGTTGCGGATAGATGGCGTTCGGTCCGATGGCTAGGTTTGGCCAGGATGGGATTGGTGCCGGGTGCGGGAATCGAACCCGCATGGTTGGAGGACCTTCAAACAGGTTCTATTTGTCATTGGTCGGCGCTAACTGATGCGCTGGCGTACCATCGCCGAAACAAACTCACTCACCAGAACGACGCCGAAAACGGAACAGAGAATGAGGGACACTTCGCGCCACTGGAACTGGTTGATGGAGGAGTAGAGCAGGATGCCGATCCCGCCGGCGCCCACAAAGCCCAGGACGGTGGATTCGCGGATGTTGATGTCCCAGCGGTAGACGGCGGTGCCGTATATCACCGGCAGCACCTGGGGCAGGATGCCATAGGTGAGCACTTGGAGGCGGGAGGCGCCGGTGGCCTCTATCGCTTCCACGACCCCCTCGTCGATCTCCTCGATGGCCTCTGCCACCAGCTTGCCCATGAATCCGATGGACCGAAAAGCGATCGCCCAAATGCCGGCCAGGGGTCCCGGTCCGAAGATGGCGACGAAGAAAAGCCCCCATACAACCGTGTTTACCGATCGGGAGGTGACGAGGATAAAACGGCCCACAAACCAGGTGGCAGTATTGAAGGTGGTGTTGCGGGCGGCCAGAAACGCAATGGGAAACGCGATGGCGCAGGTCACGATGGTGCCCAGGGTGGCAATGTGGATGGTCTCCAGCAGCGGTGCGGCGAGGGTATCCCAGAACTCGAGATCCGGTGGAAACATGCGTGTGGCCAGATCCATCGCCTGAACGTGAGCGTCCAAGAAATAGCCCCACGGCAGATCCAGGTTGCTGACCGACCAGACGGCCACGGCCACGATACCCAAGTACCAGGCGTAGTGTATCAGGGTGGTCCGGGGTGAAAAACGCCGCCACACCTGCGGGTATTTTTTGGCATGTTCGGTGACGGTCATCGCAGGTAGCCCCTTACCCAACTGGAGAAGAACTCGCCCAGAAAGACCAGGGAGACGATGGCCATGAGGATGGCGAGGCTGAAATCGTAGTCATACCGGCTGAAGGTCGCGGCCAGGACCTGCCCAATGCCGCCGGCCCCCACGATCCCAACGACGGTGGAGTGCCGGACATTGGCATCCAGACGGTAGATGGATACCCCGAGAAACCGCGGCAGTACATTGGGGGAGATACAATACAGCAACAGCTGGGGAAAACTCGCGCCGGTGGCCCGGATGGCCTCCAGCTGCCCGGGCGTCATATTCTCGATGTCCTCCGCGATCATCTTGGAGATAAAACTGGTGCTCGCCACGATGAGGGTGAGGACCCCGGCAAGCGGGCCGAAACCGAATATCTTGACGAAGAAAATGGCGATGATGATCTCGTGGAAGGTGCGGGAGAGAATGATCAGGGTGCGGGCCACGAAATACACCGGCTTGGGCACCAGGTTGACCGCGCCGCAGATGCCCAGTGGAATGGCCAGGAGCATGCCGAAGAAGCTGGCCGCCAGGGCCATCTGGACGCTTTCGAGGACGCCTTTGACGAGGAGGGACCAGCGAGTGAAATCCGGCGGCACCATCCGGACAAACATATTCCCCGCCCGCGGGATGCCTGTCGAGATGCGGTGCCAGTTGATCTCCAGAACGCCAATGGACCAGATGATGTAAACCACGCCCAGGCACAAGAGGCCGTAGCGCAGGGCCGGGTTTTCAATCATGCGGAGCCGGTTCCAGCGTGGCGGTGCCGGTGTTTGGTCAGGCAATGATGGGCTCATCCGGTGGCTGCCTCGCGAAGATAGCCGTTGTTCTTGCCCTGCGTCTGATCATCGCCCCGATCCTCTCCATTTGCCTTGCGAATGGTCAGGCTCCAGTCCTCTTCGCCGTAGATGTCGGTCAGCACATCTTCGGTGACGTCCTGGGAGGTGCCTTCAAATACGATTTCCCCCTTACGCAGACCGATGATGCGGTCGGAAAAGGTCTGGGCCAGGGCCACGTCGTGGATATTGACCAGGGCCGGGGTGCCCTGCTCCTCCACCAGTTCCACCAGCAGCCGCATGATCTGGCGGCTGGTTTTCGGGTCCAGGCTGGCGGTGGGCTCGTCTACCAGGAGCAGGTCCGGCGCCTGCATCAGCGCCCGCGCAATGCCGACGCGCTGCCGCTGGCCCCCGGACAGGGCATCCGCCCGCGTATCCTGGTATCCCTCGAGCCCGACGCGCTCGAGCAGCTTGAAGGCCGCCCTGACATCATCCGGTGGGAAGTTCCGCCGCCAGGCGCGCCAGAACGAGACGTAGCCCAGGCGGCCCGAAAGCAGGTTCTCCATGACGGTCAGGCGGTCCACCAGGTTGTACTCCTGGAAGATCATCCCCATGCGCCGACGGGCTTTGCGCAGATCGCGCCGGCCAAGCGACGCGATGTTGACGTCGTCGAGCATGATTTGCCCGGCGGAGGGTTCCACCAGGCGATTGATGCATCGGATCAGGGTGCTCTTGCCCGCCCCCGAGGGGCCGATGATGGCGATGACCTGGGGCTGGTCCACGGTGAAGCTGATGCTGTTAAGTGCTTTGGTACCGTTGGGATAGACTTTTTGGAGATTTGATATCGTCAGCATATCGCTTGGGGCCTGTCATTGGCGGTCGGGTCGCGAATCCCAAGAAAGAAAGACCACCGGCAATCTGCCATACCGGTGGCCTCTATCGAAAGGCGTGGCCCTATTTCTTCTTCTTGACCTTGAGCCCCTTCAGGGCCTCATCGCTGTAGACCACGCCATTTGTCTTCTGGATGGTGCGGATATCGGACCAGTGGTTTTCATAGGTGATGGGAATGAAGCGGTCGGCCTGTTTGCCGAATTCTGTCTCGAGGCCGGTGCCTTTCCAGTCAAAGGTCAAAAATGCGTCCACGATCTTTTCGGCCAGGGCCGGGTCGAGATTGTAAATGTATCCGTAGGACGTGGTGGGAAACAGTTTGGATTCCCAGATAACCCGCAGGTCATCCATCTTGACGACCCCTTTCTGGACCATCCTGTCCAGAACGCTGGATGCGACGGGGGCGGCATCGTAGTCCTTGTTGGCCACGCCCATGATCGAATTGTCGTGCTTTCCGGAGTAGTTGACCTTGTAATCCACATCCGGCTCGACGCCCTGCGCCTTGAACAATGCCCGCGGGGCCTGGTTGCCCGAGTTGGAAGAGGGCGTGACGTGGGCGATTTTGCGGCCTTTCATATCCTTGAGAGCGTTGATATCGGTATCTTTATGGGTGATGACCTGCAGCTTGTAACCGAAGGTGCCGTCCTCCTTGCCCATGATGGAGAAGGGCACGTAGCCGGCCAGGTTGACGCCGAAACAGGTGGGGCCGGTGGAGATCCCGGCGACATGCAGCCGGCCGGAGCGCATGGCCTCCACCTGGGCCGCGTAGGATTCGGCCCCGTACCAACGGACCTTTTTGCCGGTTTTCTGGGCGAGGTAATCCATGAACTCAGAAAACACATTTTCATACACGGACGGATCTTCCACCGGCGTGTAGGAAAATACCAGGGTGTCCGGATTAAGCCATTGGCTGGGATCTTTCGGTGTATCGGCCACCAGATCGCCATTCTCATCACAATATTTTACGTCCAGAGTGCCACGGTTCGTGCACGTATCCGCCGCAACCGCCGATACCGGGCCGCATATTAGGGCCAACGCACCGGCAGCGACCAATCCTAACCAGCACAATCTACGGAACAACACTGTGTCTTTCATCGTCTCCCCCCTTCAAACTTAAGTGTGATGCCAATGAGGTGCGAGATGGAAATTCCCTCTGGAAAGGCCAAAAACAGCCTACAATTGATGCGTTATTTTGTCAAACTAAAACAATATGATAGCAGCAATCACCAGGCGTCGCAGGCCCTGTTAAAATGCTGGTGAGCAGGGGCGTGTCAACCACCATGCGGTACCCCAGTTGATTCACCCTTTGCGGGTTGTTACAACCCAAAGTGTTACCTACGGGGGCATCGTCTCGCGATGCGACGGCATCGTGTGAACCAGCCGGACGAGAGCCCTCACAATGGCGGTGACGGTTACTTCCCGCTGAAAGGAAACGACATGTCTCAGCAACTGAGGACGGCAATGACCGCTGCCATCGAAGAACTGAAAAAATGGCCCGACAAGACCCTACAACTCCTCCATCACAACGATGCAGACGGGTTGACCTCCGGGGCTGTGCTGACCCGGGCCTTTGAACGGGCGGGATTCAGCGTCCAGCGGCTGTGCCTGGAAAAGACCTATCAGATGGTGGTGCAAAAGGTGTTGTCCGGCAAAGGTCGCGTGATCGTTTTCGCCGATTTTGGCGGCCGCATCGCACCGCTGATCTCCGATTGGAACCGTGGCCGGAACCTGGTGATCATCCTGGACCACCACAAGGCATTCCCCTCCACCGATTCCCGGGTTCACAACCTCGATCCTGAATTGTACGGACTCACCGGCGACCGCGATATCACGGCCTCGACGACCTGTTATCTGTTTGCTTACCAACTGGATCCGTCCAATGCGGATCTGGCCCCCATTGCGACCGTGGGTGCGGTAGGGGACGGTTTTCTCGTCGACGGGCGATTATCCGGCCCCAACCGTGCGGTGGCGCGCGTGGCGTCAGGGCAGGGGACGCTTGAAATTGAGACCCACCCAGGGGGGGAGAGATACCACCTCAAAACGCGCCAAGGACCAGTGACCTGCCAAGCACTGGCCGCCGTCCTGGATACCTTGGGGGCCGTCGGCTATTACCAGAACGGGCCCGAGATGGGCATTCGTGTTTGCATGGACGGCATCGGTCCGGCATCGAACCTGATGGTGGGGAAGTTGCAGAAGTTAAGATCGCGGCTGTTCGCGCAGGAGATTAAACGGCTGAAACAAGGGGGCTTGAACACCACCGCTCACCTGCAGTGGTTCCACGTCGGGAACCGATTTGTCCCCATGGGCGTCAAAATGATCGGGGTCTTCTGTGATCACTGCAAGGAGAATGACCCCTTTGACCCGCGTAAGTTCATTGCCGCATTTCAGACGATCCCCAACGAGGTTCCGGGCTTCGGGCCGGTGGCCCTGGACCAAGTCAAAATCTCCATGCGGGTGTCAACCGCGCTGTGCAGGGAGATCCGCGCCGGTCGAACCCCCGGACTCGATACCTTTCTCCCGGAGGCCACCCGACGCCTGGGCGGCTTTGCCGATGCCTGCCACAGCTTGGCCGCTGCCACAACGATACCTGCGGGCAAAGCGGAAGCGCTCATCCAAGAAATTGAGCAGCTTCTTTTACGCCAGATGAACGCGAAGCAGAAAACTTAGGTGACCGCATCCGATTCAAAGCAGGCACTCCGGCTGAAAATCAATCCGCGTGCATGATTCTAACGAGGGGAGATATTGTGAGGAGATGTTGGCGGCAGCCCGTCATCGCATCGTTGCAGCAATTGCGCGATATGTGTGGGGTGCCAAGGATACCAAGGCCAGGCCCACGACCGCCGTGGAGGATCTGTTCGCTGGAGTTGGGCATCAGCACGAAGCAAATGAGGTGAAGAAATGAGAAGGCAGTCTTGTGGAGATCTGAGATTGTTTCGTCGAAATGATGGCCACGCAACTTACCGCACAACCTCCCACCCCAAACACCAAAAAAGGCCTGCTCGGAAATGCTTCTTCCGATGCGGCCTTATCGCAACTACCTTCCTTAAACGTTCTTCAATAGCCGTTTTAGAAAGGCACCTACCGTAGTTCCTTGATGGGATGGTGCCGGGGGCGGGAATCGAACCCGCATGGGCCAAAGCCCGCTGGATTTTGAGTCCAGTGCGTCTACCAGTTTCACCACCCCGGCATTTGGAGAGGTGGCCTTGTATAAAAAAATCATCCTGAGTTGTCAACCGGTTGCTCGTTGATGAGGGGCGTGAGGTTCGCGGTGCGAACAGCCCCTTCGCGCAGCACTTGGGGCGGCGTCGCGGTGCAGTCCACAACGCTGGATCCGGGCCCCCCGGCAAGGGCGCCGGCATCGAGGATGAGGTCCACGGCGGCGGCCACAGTGCCATCGAGGTTGTCGATGCGGCTGCAGCCCGCTTTACCGCTGGGGTTGGCGCTGGTGCCGGTGATCACGCCGCCGGCCGCTTTGGCCAGGGCGCGGGCCACGGGGTGGGCGGTCAGGCGGATGCCGACCGTGGCGCCGCCTCCGGTGAGGGGCGCCGGTAGGTCCGGGTGGGCGGGCAGGATCAGGGTCAGGCCGCCGGGCCAGAATCGGTGCATGAGGCGCTTGGCCACGGGCGGGACCGCGGTGGTCAGACGCGGCAGCATGTGGCGGTCGTGTATAAGCACCAGCAGCGGCATGTGGGCGGGGCGCCCTTTGATCTCGAAGATGCGTTGGACGGCGGCGGGTTGAAAGGGATCGGCGGCCAGTCCGTAGAGGCCGCTGGTGGGGCAGACCACGACACCGCCCTGGCGGATGATCTCGGCGGCGGCCCGAACCAGGGCCGGGTCCACGGCATCCGTGGACCCGGCCTGGATGAAGAGGCGTTTAGCGGTAGTCACTGAGCTTGGCGGCCTTGCGCTCCACTTCGGCGGCCATGTCGGCTTTGAAGCGGACGAGCTCTTCGGCCAGCGTGGGATCGCTCTGGGCCAGGATCTGGACGGCGAAGATGGCGGCGTTTTTGGCGCCCGATTTGCCCAAGGCCATGGTGGCCACGGGGATGCCGGGCGGCATCTGGACGGTGGCCAGCAGACTGTCCAGCCCCTGGAGACAGGAGCTGTCGATGGGCACGCCGATGACGGGCACGGTGGTGTGGGCGGCCAGCACGCCGGCCAGATGGGCGGCGTGGCCGGCGCCGGCGATGATGACGGCCAGGCCGCGGTCACGGGCGCTCTCCGCCCAGGCGGCGGCCCGTGCCGGGGAGCGGTGGGCCGATGCCACGGTCATCTCGAAGGGGATGTCAAATTTCTTGAAGATCCCCACGGCGGCCTCCATCACCGGCAGGTCGGAGTCGCTGCCCATGACGACCCCCACCTTGGGGGTGCGCGACATGCGCACCAGGGCCTTGCGGCCGATGTCGGTGCGGTAGTGGACTTTTGTCCATTTGATCTTGGCCACCGCCTGGTAGGCCTTGTCGATCGCTTTGTCCACCGTGTCGCCCAGGGCGGTGACGCCCAGGACGCGTCCGCCGCTGGCCACCACCTGCTTGCCTTTCAGGGCCGTGCCGGCGTGAAAGACCACCACGTCCTTCATCCGTTTGACCTTGTCGAGCCCGCTGATGGCGTGGCCCTTCTTGTATGCCTTGGGATAGCCGCCGGCGGCCATCACCACGCAGACGGTCGCGCGCGGGTCGATGTCGAGGGTGCACTGATCGAGCCGTTCGTCCACCACCGCTTCAATGACGGGCACCAGGTCGCTCTTGAGGCGCATGAGCAGGGGTTGGCATTCGGGATCACCGAAGCGGCCGTTGAATTCGAGCACCTTGATTTTATCGCGGTCGATCATCAGGCCGGCGTAGAGGACACCCTTGTAGGGATGTCCCTCGGCCGCCATGCCCTTAACGGTGGGCGCCATCACCTCCTTCATGATGCGTTGATGGAGGTGTGCGTCCACGATGGGGGCCGGTGAATAGGCCCCCATCCCGCCGGTGTTGAGGCCCTTGTCGTCATCGTAGACGGGCTTGTGATCCTGGGAACTGGGCAGGGGCAGGATGGTCTTGCCGTCGGTGAAGGCCAAGAAGGAGGCTTCCTCGCCCACCAGACACTCCTCCACGACCACCTTTTGGCCGGCGTCGCCAAAGGCCTTCTGAACCATGATCTCGTTCAGGGCGTCCAGGGCCTGCTTGACCGTGGCGCAGACAAGGACGCCCTTGCCGGCTGCCAGGCCATCGGCCTTGACCACGATGGGGGCCCCCATCTTCTGCACGTACTGGCGCGCCTTGGTGTGGCTGGTGAAGGTCTCCCCCTGGGCGGTGGGAACCCCGTATTTGTTCATGATGCGTTTGGCGAAGCTCTTGCTCGCCTCCAATTGGGCGGCCTCGGCCGAAGCGCCGAAGACCCGTAAGCCCTTCTCCTCGAAGCGGTCGACGATTCCCATGGAGAGCGGGTCTTCCGGGCCGATCACCGTGAGGTCGATATGCTCCTGTACGGCAAAGTCCACCAGCTGATCGATCGCATCCGCAGAGATGGGGACGCAGGTGGCCAGCTGGGCGATCCCGGCGTTGCCCGGGGCGCAGAAAACCTTCTTGACTTTGGGGCTCTGAGCGATCTTCCATACCAGGGCGTGTTCCCTGCCGCCACCACCAACGACGAGTACCTTCATGAACGACCTTCCTTTCTTTGGCAATCTGGATATCGCTTGATCAGCGCATCTATGAATACGGGTACGGCCTTACCATTTGCTGTCGGCCGATCTGGATCGGCGCGTGGCTGTCCGGAACCGGGCTTATTGTTTACGTTTGGCCTCGATGCCCAGTTCGATGAGACGGTCGAGCAATTCGCTGAAGGGCAGGCCGGCCTTGGCCGCCGCCTGGGGGAAGAGGCTGGTGCCCGTCATGCCCGGAATGGTGTTGGTCTCCAGAAGATAGAACTCATCCTCGACCAGAATCATGTCGGTCCGGCTGTAGCCGCTGAGCTGGAGCGCCCGGTGAGCGGCCAACGCGTAGGATTGGGCCTTCTCCGTCAGCGCTTCCGAGATGCGGGCCGGGCAGATCTCCTCCGTCACGCCGGCGGTATATTTGGCGGTGTAGTCGAAGAAGGTATGGCTTTTGTCGGGAATGATCTCGATGAGGGGCAGGGCGGTGAGCTCTGCATTGCCCAGGACCCCGGCCGTGATTTCGATTCCCTTTTTGTAGGCTTCCACCATAACGGTGTCACCGTGGGAGAAGGCCGTTTCCAGTGCCGGTCCCAGGTCGGATTGCTGTTCGACGATGGCCATGCCGATACTCGAACCGGCTTCCACCGGCTTGATGACCACCGGCAGCCCCAGACGCGCCACCACATCGGACTCCTCTGCTGGTTGGCCGGCTTGTAGAATGACATGCGCTGCCGTCGGCAGGCCGGCTGCGGCGTAAAGTTGCTTGGTCACCAATTTGTTCATCGCCAGGGCGCTGCCCAGCACGCCGGCCCCCTGATAGGGGATGCCCAAAAGGTCCAGGAGCCCCTGGACGGTGCCGTCTTCACCGTAGGGCCCATGGAGGATGATCAGGGCCACGTCGAGACCCTCCGCGTCGGCCACCAGCTGTTTCAGATCTGATTGGGGATCGTAGCGATGGATGGTGTACTTGGATTTGTCCAGGGCGGCGTACACCTGGTCCCCGCTGCTGAGGGAAACTTCACGTTCCGAGGAGATGCCGCCGGCGATCAAGGCAAGGTTGAGTTTGGCCATGAAAACACTCCTTTCGGGGCGTGGTGCGTGGTACGTTATGCGTTATGTGTGGTGTGCGCTTAGTGGTCGGTGGTGCGTCGACGCTGGTGGTTGCCGACGGAGCGGCAGGCCCTCGACGGCGAGGGCACCGGGATGCGGTGCCATGTGGCGGTGCGCCATGTGGCGGTGCGCCATGTGGATCCCGCCATCGTTCGGGCCCAGGCCGGGCCTACGGCGATCGCCGGTGCCGGATCACCGGAAGGACGCTCAGGGACTGGGCTTGAGGAGCTGCTGCTTGGCGGTGTCGTACTCCTCCCGCGATATCAGGTCCCTCTCCAGCAGGCCGGCCAACTCCGTCAGCTGGCGAATGCGCTGGGTTTCCGGGTCCTCCAGCTGCATTTGGGCCGGCGTCGCCGCGATGGCCGGCGGCAGCGGATCGCCCTGCTGATTGAGCCGGATGCTGGCAAAGCCCCCCATGAAGCTGACCTCCACCGATCGGCCGGCAAACAGTGGCGAGTGCATCATCTCCCGCAGATTCTTGCCCTCCGCCCGCATGCGGCGGTAGAAGTAATAGCCGGAAGCGAGGATGAGCAGGGTGATCGCCAGGAAGATCCACAGCATGTAGTTGACGATTCCGCGGAAGAAGATCACCAGAATACAGATCATGGCGATGACCAGCACGTGGAGGGCCAGCACCAGATAGGCCATGAGGACGCTCTTGAGCAGGCCGTCGCTCTCTTTCTTCGGTTTCTGTCGCTTGAACATTGAGGATCTTTGCTTTCCGCTGAAGCTCTATTTGCGCGGTGTTGCGCTCATGCGATCAACCACCTCGCCCAGGTAGCGCTGGGGCAGTTCGCGCGAGATATCGCCCTGGCGATGGTTGTTGAGCTTGAGGATGAGGAAGTTTAATTTTTTCAGAATACGGTGTTTCTCGGCCGTGTCCGTCATACCGCCAAGCAGCTCCTCGGTGCGCTGAATCTCTTTTTTGAGTTCGATCTCCGGCGGCAGGCAATCGGCATTTTTTAAAATCTTGTGGGCCAGGCGCAGATCCGGCGGAATGTGGCTGTCCTCTGCCAGATCCAGAGGCCGGCCGCTGCCGTCGAGGTCGTTGAAGGCGCCCTCCCGCTGGGCTTTGCGGATGCGATCTTCCACAATTTTCTCAAAACCGGGTATCAATCTGTTCGTCCTGTTTAGGGATGGGCGCCCGGCGGGGCGCTGATGGTGAGATGCAGGTCTGAATCTTCGGGCATAATGTCGATTAAAAATCGCCAAAAATATAATACAGCGCCATTCGCAGAATCAAGGTAAAATCGCGCCGCGCCGCCGCCGCCCGTTGCGGGGCAAAGCGCTTGCATCCACCTACGATCCATTGTATCACCGCTGCACGGCGGCCTGGCGGCCATCTTTGGCGTATCACCTCATTGCACAACAGGAGAGATTGACATGACCGACCAACCTGGGGCCCTCGACACCACTTGCGTCAACACCATCCGGACCCTGGCCATGGATGCCGTCCAAGCGGCCAACTCCGGACATCCCGGTGCTCCCATGGGGCTCGCGGCGGCCGGTTATGTGCTGTGGACCCGGGAGATGAACCACAACCCGGCCAATCCGGATTGGCCCGACCGGGACCGCTTTGTCCTTTCGGGCGGGCATGCCTCCGCCTTGCTATATAGTCTACTCCATCTTTGCGGTTACGATCTCTCCATGGAGGATCTCAAGCAGTTCCGCCAATGGGGCAGCCGCACCCCGGGGCACCCCGAATACGCCCATACCCCCGGCGTGGAAACCACCACCGGCCCTCTCGGCCAGGGAGTGGCCAACGCCGTCGGCATGGCCATGGCCGAACGCCATCTCGCGGCGCGCTTCAATCAACCCGGGCACGAAATCGTCGATCACTACACCTATGTGATGTGCGGCGACGGCGACCTCATGGAGGGGGTGGCCGCCGAGGCCGCCTCCCTGGCCGGCCATCTGGGGCTGGGTAGGCTGATCTGCATCTACGACGACAACCGCATCTCCATCGAAGGCAGCACCGAGATCGCCTTCACCGAAGATGTGGCCAAACGCTTCGAAGCCTACCAGTGGCAGGTGATCGTGGTGGAGGGGGACGGCAACGACCTGGCCGCCATCCAGCAGGCCCTCGTGGCGGCCCGCCAGGAAACCCAGCGGCCCACCCTCATCAAGCTGCGCACCCACATCGCCTTCGGCAGCCCCAATAAGCAGGACACCGCCGATGCCCACGGCGCCCCCCTCGGGCAGGAGGAGGTGTGTCTGACCAAGGAGTGCCTGGGCTGCCCGTCCGACGCGACCTTCTGCGTGGCCGATGCGGTGCGCGAGCACTTCGGTCGGGTCGGCAGCAAGGGGGCCGCCGCCGAGGCCGAGTGGCAGGCCCGCTTCGACGCCTACAAGGGGGCCCACCCCGAGTTGGCCAACCAGCTGGTGGACGCCCTGAGTGGCTTCCTGCCCGCCGACTGGGCCGATGACGTGCCCACCTATCAGGAGAGCGACGGCCCGCTGGCCACCCGCGCCGCATCGGGCCAGGTGCTCAATGGGATTGCCGCCCGGCTCCCCACCCTGATCGGCGGCAGCGCCGACCTGGCACCCTCCAACAAAACCTTCCTGAACGGCCTTCCCGAGTTTCAGCGGGACAACTACGCCGGGCGCAACATCCGCTTCGGCGTGCGTGAACACGCCATGGCCGCCATCATGTCAGGCATGTTTCTCCATAACGGGGTGCGGCCCTACGGCGGCACCTTTCTGGTGTTTGCCGATTACATGCGCCCCGCCATTCGGGTGGCCACTCTGATGCATCTGCCGCTGATCTATGTCTTTACGCACGACAGCGTTGCCGTGGGGGAGGACGGCCCGACCCACCAGCCGGTGGAGCATCTGCTCTCCCTGCGCGCCATCCCCGGGCTGACCGTCATCCGGCCGGCCGACGCCAACGAGACCGCCGAGGCCTGGCGTCAGGCGATTCAGACCACCAACCGGCCGGTGGCCCTCATCCTCAGTCGCCAGAAACTGCCCATCCTGGCCGCTGAGCGTGTCGCCGACGGCGTGGCGCGCGGCGGTTATGTGCTCAGCGACTGTGAGGGCAGTCCCAAACTGATCCTCATCGCCAGCGGCGCCGAAGTACACCTGGCGCTGGCCGCCCAGGCCGAGTTGGCTGCCAAGGATATCCCCGCGCGGGTGGTCAATATGCCCAGTTGGGATATTTTCCAGGAGCGTTCCGAAAGCTACCGCCATACCGTTCTGCCGCCCGAGATAAGGGCCCGCTTGGCCATCGAGGCCGGCAGCTCGCTGGGCTGGGAACGCTATGTGGGCGACGCCGGCGCCGTCATCGGCATTGACCGTTTCGGTGCTTCGGCCCCGGGCGGCACCGTGCTGGAGAATCTCGGTTTCACCGTCGCCAACGTGGTCGCCAAAGCCGAGGAACTGCTTGCCTAGCGTGCGCTGACCTCCCCGCTGAGACCCAGGTAACCGCCGCCGGAACGGTTCCGGCGGCGGTGGTGTTTCCCCTATGCCACCCGCCTCGATCGGCGTCACTTTGCCAAACGAGATTCCATGACCTATTCTTTGCAAACGGTCTTCGACGTCGGGTCCCTGAACGTGCCGCGGCGGCAGCCGTCGCCCGGCCGAGCGGCAACACTTCCGATCCTGACCCCCTGAAGATCCATCCATCCACTGCCCAACCCTGGAGGTGGTCATGCTGCAGACACTCCGCTATTCGATCCGCATCGACGCAGCGCGTTCCCATGTCTGGGACACCATGCTGGCGCCGGACACCTATGCCCAATGGGTGAGCGCCTTCTCTCCTGACTCACGCCTCGAGGGGACCTGGGAGCAGGGTGCGACGGTCCGCTTCGTCGATCCCAACATGGGGGGCACCGAGGCGGTCCTGGATGTCGTCGATCCCCACCGCTGCATCCGTGCCCGGCACGTGGCCATGGTGACCCAAGCGGGCGAGGTGGACACGACCAGCGAGGCGGCCCGCCAGTGGATCGGGACGACCGAAACCTATCTGCTGTCCGAAGCGGAGGGCGTCACCCAATTGACCATTGAAATGGCCACCCACAGCGCCTTCGTCGAGATGTTCGACGAGTGCTGGCCCAAGGCCCTCGAGAAGATCAAAGCGCTCTGCGAAGCGTGAGGCCGCGCGCCAGCGAAACGGCGACCAGCGAGAACCCCATCAGGCCATTTGGCGGGAAAACATGGGATACGACTTCAGCTACCGGCCTTATGCCGAGGCCCTCTACCTGGCCCTCCGGGAAGATGTCTTCTATGTCATCATGGAAGCGTCCGTCACCAAGGGCACGCCCCGCGAAGCGATGATCCGCTACATGGATTACGCCATGGTGGAAGCGGAGAACCTTGGCGCCCTGCACCTTTCACAAGCTTCCGGGGGAGGGGCATCGGTGTGGACGAAACCGCTGGATGCCGCCCTCACGGCGCGGCAGCACCGCGAGAAGATCGCCTTCCTGAGAGAGCACTTGGGGCGCAAAAGCGCGGCCACCTACGGGGCCATCGTCGATTACATGGCGGCAAAGGCACAGCCTCACATCCCGGCGGATACCTGGTACCTCTCCATCCTTGGCATCCGACCGGCCTATCAGGGGCAAGGCCTCGGGGCCGCCCTGGTGCACGAGACCCTCACCCGAACCGATGCCCTGGGCATCCCCACCTATGCGGAGACCTTCGCCGCCCGCAGCCTTCCCTTCTACCATCGTCTGGGCTACCGGACGGTGGCGCGCTTCGTGGAACCCGTCAGCACGGCGCCTTACTGGCTGCTGCTCAGAAGCGGCGGCCGCGCGACCTGAGACGCCGCAGGCCACCGATCCCCGCAGTTGTTCCCGCAAACAGCCCCGCTGGCCATGCGGTCGCCTAGCCGCGCAGAACCGCCTGGATGGTTTTGGCGAGCTGATCGATGAAGTAGGGTTTTTTGATATAGGCGCCGGCGCCGAGGGCCTGGGCTTCCCGAATGCGGTCCGATTCGGAGTAGCCGCTGGCGATGATGGCTTTCTGGCCGGGGTGTAGGGCGACGATCTGCCGATAGGTGTCCAATCCGTCCATTCCCGGCGTCATGATCATGTCGAGCAGCACCAGATCCGCCGTGTGCGCCTGCAGGTAGGCGACGGCCTCCTCCCCCGAGGTGACGCAGCGACACGCATAGCCCAGGCTATCCACCATCTGGCAGGCGATTTCGCGCTGGATCGCCACGTCGTCGACCACCAGAATCAATTCGGCACCGCCCCGGTAGGCGCCGATATCGAATGTCGTCTCCTCGGCCACCGGCTTTGCGTCGGTTTTGGGGAAGTAGAGATTGAAGGTGGTGCCGCTACCGACGGCACTCTGGACGTCGATGTGGCCGCCGTGATCCTTCACCGTCCCCCAGACGATGGCCATGCCCAGCCCGGTGCCGCTGCGGCCCATCTTTTTGCTGGAGTAGAAGGGCTCGAAGATCCGATCGAGATCGGCCTCCGAGATGCCGACCCCCTCGTCGGCCACGCTGAGCCTGACATACTTGCCCTCGGCCAGGTTCTCATATCCGGTAACGGGCTGGTCGATGGTGACGTTGGCGAGGCCGATCCGCAGGGCGCCGCCCTCGGGCATGGCTTCGCTGGCGTTGGCCACCAGGTTCATGACGGATTTAAAGAGATGGATGGGGGAGCCTTTGATGTGGCTCAGGTCTGCCTCAAAGCGGGTTTCCAGTCGAACCGCTGGATAGCGAGCGGCCAATTTTTGCTGTTCGGGACTGGCCAGATACTCGCTGACGATCTCCCTCAGGTCGATGACCTGCTCTATGGGGATCCCGCGGCGCGCCAGGGTGAGCAGATCCTGGACAATGGCCGCCGCTTTCTGGCCGCTCTTCTTAATGGTGGTGAGGGGCTTGATCAGGTGACTGTCAGGGGGCAGCTTCATGATGAGCAGGTCGGGGTAGCTGGAGATGCCCGATAGAATATTGTTCAGGTCGTGGGCCACGCCGGCGGCCAGCTGGCCGATGGCCTCCATCTTCTGGGCGCGCTGGAGGGCCGCCGTCACGCTGCGGCGCTCTGCCTCCGCCTTGCGCCGCTCGTCGATCTGTTTTTTCAGTTCTGCATTGGAACGCTCCAGGTCGGCGGTGCGCGCCGCCACCCGTTGCTCCAGTTCTCCCTGATAGCGCTTGAGTTGGGCTTCGGCGTTGCGCCGTTCGGCAATTTCGAATTCCAGTTTCTCCTTGGCCGTGGTGATCTCCCGGGTCCGGTGGGCGACCTCTTTCTCGAGTTGGTCCAGAGAGATGGTACTCGCTTTGAGATCGGCCTTCATCTGGTTGAAGGCATTCACCAGATCCCCGATCTCATCCTTGGGTGCCGGCATCAGCGCCACATCGTAGTGGCCGTGGCCGATCTGGGCCACCGATGCGGCCAGCTCCTTGACCGGCCGCGTGAGGCGTCTGGCCAAGACAGCGACCACCACCACGACGATGAGCAGTGATAGGGCCGTGGTCAGCAGCACCACGATGAGGTTGTTGCGGATCGCCTCACTGACGATCTGGCCGAAATTGCGGTTGACGGCGTCGATGTGTTGGATTCCGCGCTCCAGCGAGAGCCGGATCTTGACGCCCCCCAGGGGCTTGTCGGCCAGCCAGATGGGCAGTGATACGGACAATTGATGGCCGTCGAGGGTGGATACCAGCTCCCCTTTGGTTCCAAGGGCGGTGATGCTCGCCGGGTCCTCCAGGAGCGTGCCATAGGCGTTCACGTCCCCCGAACCATCGTGGATGATTCGGCCCTGCTCGTCGTAGACCCACGCCCGGTTCACATTTTCCTGGGACAAGGTGGCCTTGAGCAGCTCCTCGATGGTGGCCAGGTCATAGTGATAGAGCGGGTTGAGGAGGGTTTCGGCCAAAAGGCGAATGATGACCTCGCCGCGGGCTTTCTCCTGTTCGAGCAGATCGGCGGACATGGTGACCGTGCTGGCCTCCCGCAGGCCCGTCATGGCCGATCGGAACTGATAGAGGAGGCTGCCCGATAGAAACACCACGACCGCCAGCATCAGGGGCATAAAGGTGAACAGGAATTTTAACTGGAGACTGTGCTTCATTTGCTTCGATAATTCCGCCGCGCAGGTCCCCTCACCCGGCGCTGCGGCGAAGCGGCGTTGGGTGAGGGCGGCCGCGATTACTCCATTGCTCGTTGAACGATTTGGGTGAGCGCGCGGATTTCCGCCAGTCCTGCCAGGTCCGCGGCATCGAGGGCTTCGAATTTGGTGGTTTTCTGATAGGCCTTGAGGGCTGCCGCGGCATCGGGATCCGCGGGGGCCGCCAGCAGAATCGCCTTCAAGCGGGACTTGATCGCCGGATCCAGGTCTCCGCGCACCAGCTCGATGGCCCTGGGAATCGCTTTGCTGCGGTGGAAGATGCGAAACGCCTGCCGATGGGTTTGAAACGAATGGTCGTCGTTGCGCCAGTCCAGGTTGCTGAAGGCGCCGGCATCCGCCAATCCGCGATAGACCCAGGTGGAGGTGTTAATCTCCTGCTGGGAGAAGGCGTAGCCCACCATATCGGCCGGGGGCCGTTCGCGGGGCGAGGCGAGGAGGGCCAGCTGCAGGCCTTCCCGCAGCAGGAGGGCTGCCGGCACCAGGTAGGCTGAAGTGGACCCCGGATCCTCTAAGGCGATGGTTCTGCCCACCAGGTCGTGTAGGGTCTGAATCGCGCTCTCCCTGCGGCAGAAGAGGACGGTGTGGTACTCGCCGACCCCCTTCTTCCATTTTTTCAACAAGATCTCGGCCCCGGCCTTCTCCTCGTAGAGAATGGCCGAAAAGGGGGTGTCGGTGACCCAGTCCACCCGTCCCTGGCGCAGGTAGCTGATCATCTGGCGATTGTCTTTGGCGATGAGCACCTCGCACCGACGGATGCCCACATCGTCCATTTTGGCGATGGTGTAGGTGGCCATGGGCTTGAGCCGCTGATAGAGCTTCTTCGGGTTTTCGGAGACATGTCCGATTACCAGGGTATGCCCACGATCGCTCTCTGTGGCGGTTTGGGCGGCCGAACTGCCGGCCCACATGAGCTGCAACCCCAGGAGTCCGCATGCGATCACGCCGATGAGGTGTCGCCATCTCGACACATCTCTTAATTTGATACCATTAGGCACAATGCCCTCCATCGTTTCGAATAGCACGGGTGAGCGGCGCGCTGCGACCATATCTAACTTAGATCGGTACCTGGTCGCTTCGCTTTAGTATGCCGGTGCTGTGCCCTATTCACCCGGCGCGAGCGATTGGCTCAGATGGATCAGGGCCCGGCTGGTGTACTCGGCCACGTCGGCCAGGGCGTCGGTGGGCAGAAATCGCTCGGCGTTGGCGCTGAATCGGCAGGTAACCCCCGGCAGAAACTCCTCGTCCGCCAGATAGAAGGCGTAGCAAAGGGCGATCTTGGGCAGGGGCTGGAGGAGGATGGTCCAGTCGCCGCCAATCTCGGGCGGGGCCGGACGACCGCCGAATCGCGCCGCCACTGTTTCCCGATGGGCCAAGATTTGATCCACATGGGGGATCAAGGGGGTCTCGCTGTGGGTGCGAAAGGCGGCGGCATAGGGAGCGCTGTCGGGCAGTTCGATGAAGGCCTTCAGGGGCAGATCCACACCCCCCGCGTCGACGGCGAAGCGGGCATAGAGGGCGATGAGGAGCGCCGGCACGCCGCTGGCCGGCGCACCGTCGAGCCAGATCCCCTCTGGCGCTAACCGGCAGCGCTGTCCGAAGGCGGCGAAGGTGTAGCCCGCATCGGAGGCCTCGGCGCCCATGCGTCGCGCCAGATCGCTGTCGGGTGCGGCGAAGATCTCGGCGAGGTGGCCTGCGGCGATTCGATCGTAGGTGGTTGTCATGAATCGGTTTCGAAATATTGGCGGGTTCTGTTCTTCAGCGGCCGGCGAAGGCGTCGATCTTGGCGGCTGCCCCCCGATCCCCGTTCCTGCGGACCCAGGTCGCCAGGCTCTCGCAGACGGCCTTGACCACGGCCGTCTTGGGTTGGGGGGCGAGGAGCTGGGTTTCGATGGTCTTGATATCGACCACAAAGGCCGCCATCGCTTCGTAGTCCAGCTGCCACCGGCCGGCCGCCAGTTTGAGCTGATCCAATAGGGTGAGAACGGCCTGATGGTCTTCCGCGTCGAGGATGGGGCCCGCTTTGAGCCGGGGAGCGGCTGCATCAGCGCCGCCGGCCAATCCGACCCCCCCAGTCAGCCCGTCGGCGGTGAGACCCACGCCACCCGACAGTGTCTTGATCTCCACCAGGCCGAAACCGATGAGCTCCTGGCACACCTGCGAGGCTGTATCGCGGTCTAAGCCGATACGCGCCCCCACGTCGTACATGGAGACCTGGGCACTGGCCTCACCCTGGCACGCTTCCACCATGGCCTTGAGGTACTCTGATTCTCTTTGGTCCAGATCGGGTAACGCCGCCATCCATCACCAACCTTTCCGGGTTGTGTTATTGCGCCGCGGAGCGTATTTTAGAGGTCCCAAATGACGCCGAAGTGTACCATGGCCCCAATGAAAAACCAAATCTGTCTCAATCGGATCCTGGAGGAAGAGGTATGCGGATAGTGGTGAGCGGTCGCTTGCCCGACGTGGTGCGGGAGCGCCTTGAGGCCCAGCATGAGGTCATCCTCAATCTTCATGACGCCCCCATGGCGCGGGCCGATCTCCTTGACCAGGTGGCGAACTCGGACGGGTTGCTCTGCATGATCACCGACCGGGTGGACGCCGAACTGCTGGACCGCGCGCCGAACCTGAAGATGGTGGCCAATTGCGGGGTTGGCTACGATAACATCGATGTGGCCGACTGCAGCCGGCGCGGCATCCTGGTGAGCAACACCCCCGGCGTGCTCACCGAGGCCACCGCCGAGCTCACCTGGGCCCTCATCCTGGCCATCAGCCGCAACGTGGTCAGCGGCGACGCCTACACGCGGGCCGGCCGATTTCGCTTTTGGGCCCCGCTTCATTTTCTGGGCACGGAGGTGAGCGGCAAGACCCTCGGCATCATCGGCATGGGCCGCATCGGTCGGGCCGTGGCCCGTCGGGCGGCGGGCTTCCAGATGCCCGTCTGCTATTACAGCCGCAGCCCCCTCCCGGAGGATGCGGCGGCGGGCTTCGAAGGGGAGGCCGTCTCGTTCGACGCGCTCCTCGAGCGGGCCGATTTCGTCACCCTACACCTGCCCCTCACCCGCGAGACCCAGCACCTCATCGACGCTGCCGCCCTGGCGCGGATGAAGTCCAACGCCTTCCTCATCAACACGGCTCGCGGGCCGGTTGTGGACGAGACCGCCCTTGTGGGCGCCCTGCGGTCCGGCCAGATCGCTGGCGCGGCGCTGGATGTCTATGAGAATGAACCCGCCTTGGCGCCCGGTCTGGCGGAACTCGACAACGTCGTCCTCCTGCCCCACATGGGCAGCGCCACCTGGGAAACCCGGACCCGTATGACGGCTTTGGCGGCGGAGAATCTCCTGGCCGGCCTGGCCGGCCGGCAGCCGCCCAACTGCCTCAATTGGCCCTCCAGCAGATCTGCTGACACCTGACCCGATTTCAGTGGCGATACGCCTATGAACATGTCGGTCGTCCTTATTTTGCACGAACGAAATGGCTGGAAGCGAGCGATTGCCCTATGAAAGAGTTCTTTAAACTGATGGATCTGCCGGCCGTTCTGGCCCTGACCAACCGCTTCGCGGTCACTGCCAGCGAGACAGTTGCGCTCGAGAACGCCCTGGGGCGGGTGCTATCGGCGCCCGTCGCCGCCGATCTCGATATCCCCGGCTTCCCGCGCTCGACCATGGATGGCTTCGCCGTGGCGGCGGCCTCCACCTTCGGCGCCTCTGAGGGGAATCCCGCCTACCTCGACGTTACCGGCACGGTGGCCATGGGCGAGGAGACCGAACTTTCGGTGGAGCCCGGTGCGGCGGCGCAGATCGCCACGGGCGGTATGCTGCCCGCCGGCACCGACGCAGTGGTGATGGTGGAGCATACCGATCAGCTGGATGAGACCACCATTGAGGTCTATAAGAGCGTGGCCCCCGGCCAGAACATGGTCTCCCGGGGAGAAGATGTGGCCGCCGGTAGCGAGGTGCTGTCTGCCGGAACCCGCCTGCGGCCCCAGGAGCTGGGGCTGCTGGCCGCCCTGGGGCGGGCGGTCGTGGACGTGCATCACCGGCCCCAGGTGGGTATCCTCTCCACCGGCGACGAGGTGGTGGATATTCGCACGGCGCCCCGCATCGGCCAGATCCGCGATATGAACGCCTACACCCTGGCGGGGCAGGCCCGCCGCTGCGGCGCAGACACTCGGAACTATGGGATCGTCGCCGACGACGCCGCGGCCTTGGCGCAGCGCTGTGCCGCCGCCCTCGCCGAGTGCGACATGGTTCTTCTTTCCGGGGGCAGCTCGGTGGGGGCGCGCGATTTCACCATTGAGATCCTCGGCGCCCTGCCCGATACCGAGGTCCTGGTCCACGGCATCAGCATCAGTCCCGGCAAACCCACCATCCTGGCCCGCAGCGGCACCAAGGCCGTGTGGGGGCTGCCCGGTCACGTGACATCGGCCATGGTGGTGTTTGCGGCGGTGGTCAAACCCTTCCTGCTGCATGTGGGGGGGCAGGCGATGGCCCGGACCCCGGCCCGCTGTCTGGCCTACTTGAGCCGCAACGTGGCGTCGGCCCAGGGGCGCGAGGAGTATCTGCGGGTACGCCTCGCGCTGCGTGACGGGGAGTTGTGGGCCGACCCCCTCCTGGGGAAATCGGGTTTGATCCGCACCATGGTTGAGGCCGACGGACTGGTGGCCGTACCCAAGGATACCGAGGGGCTGGAGTCGGGGGCGGTGGTGGAAGTGCTCCCGCTGTGAAGCGGTCGACCCGTCCACCGGACGGACAGATCGCCCGTGGGCGAATCGATTCCCAACACGCCGCTGCATCGGCGAACCGGCTGACCGGCGTTCGGCAGCGGCGATTCATCAAGCCATGTATACCAGGACGATCTCTCTCAACGTCAACTTCCCAAGCATAGGAACCTTGCCGTGCCCACTCCCAAACGCAATGTATATCTGGAGATGCGCTCCCTCGCGGATGCGCGCAGCATCGTGTTCGACGCCTTTCGCTCCCTGCCGGTCCTCGAGGCGGAGAGCGTTTCCGTGCCCGACGCGGTGGGGCGGATCCTGGCCCGGCCGGTGAGCGCCCGGGTCAGCTCGCCCAACTTTCACAGCGCCGCCATGGACGGTATCGCCGTCACGGCGGCGGATACCTTCGGGGCCCGGGAGGATCGTCCCAAGCGCCTCACCGTCGGTGACCAGGCCATCTACGTCAATACCGGCCATGTGCTGCCCGAGAACACCGACGCGGTCATCATGATCGAGAATGTCCACAAGATCGACGAGACCACCCTGAGCATCGAGGCGCCCGCCTTCCCCTGGCAGAACGTGCGCAAATTGGGCGAGGACATCGTCGCCACGGAACTGCTCTTCGCCCGTCACGAAGAGATAACGCCCTACGCCGTGGGGGCCCTGCTTTCCGGTGGGGTGTACACGGTGCCGGTCTATCGTAGACCCAAGGTCCTCATCATCCCCACCGGCAGCGAGCTGGTGGATTGGCGGACCACCGCCCCCGAGGCGCTTCAACCGGGTCAGGTACTGGAAACCAACTCGGTGGTCCTGGGCAAATTGGTGGAAGCCAGCGGGGGGGCCTATGTGCGGCATCCTGCCGTCATGGACAGTCTGACAGAGATCCAGACCGCCGTGGCGGACGCCGTTGCGGAAGATTTCCAGATGGTGCTGACCATCGGGGGCAGCTCGGCGGGTTCGGAGGACTACGCCAAACCGGTGGTGGCCCACCTAGGGGAGGTCCTCGTCCACGGGGTGACCATCATGCCCGGCAAACCCGTGTTGGCGGGCAAAATCGCAGGCAAACCGGTCTTCGGGATACCCGGTTACCCGGTGTCGGCCATCATCGCGTTCGAGCAATTCGTGCAACCCCTCCTCTACCGTATGCTGGGGCAGGCCGAACCGCAGCGGGCCACGGTGCCGGTACAGCCGACCCGCAAGCTGGCCAGCAAGCTGGGGGTCGAGGAGTTTCTGCGGGTCAAATTGGGGCAGGTCCAGGGCCGCGTCGTGGCCACCCCCCTGCCGCGTGGGGCGGGGATCATCACCAGCATCACCGAGGCCGACGGCATTATCCGCCTGCCGGCGCATGTGGATGGGCTCAAGGATGATGAACCGGTGCGGGCCGAGCTGCTCAAGCCCGCCGCCGCTGTCCAACAGACCGTGGTGGCCGTGGGCAGTCACGACAATACCCTGGACCTGCTCGCCGATGAGCTGCGCGCCAAGAGTGGTTTGAGCCTCAGCTCCAGCCATGTGGGCAGCATGGGCGGCCTCATGGCGGTCAAACGGGGCGCCTGCCACCTGGCGGGGGCCCATCTTCTGGATACCAGCGACGGCAGCTACAACCGCAGCTATGTGGCGCGCTTTTTGCGCGATACGCCTGTGCGCCTGGTAAATCTGGTCCTACGCGAACAGGGTCTGATCATTCCCAAGGGCAATCCCAAAGCGATTCGGGGCATCGAGGATCTGGCCCGACCGGACCTGAGCTTCATCAATCGCCAGGGGGGCTCCGGCACCCGTATCCTCTTGGATTACCGCCTCGGCCAGCTGGGCCTTGGCGGGGAGCAGATCCGCGGCTATCAGAACGAAGAGTTTACCCACATGGCGGTGGCCGCCGCCGTCCTCAGCGGGGCCGCCGACGCCGCCCTGGGCATCAACGCCGCCGCACGTGCGCTGGACCTGGACTTCCTCCCCGTGGTCACCGAGCAGTACGACCTGATAATCCCCGAGGAGATCTTCGCGAGCGAGATGATCCAGACCGTTCTGACCATCATCTCGGGCAGAAGCTTTCAGGAACGGGTGGCCGCTCTCGGCGGCTACAGCACCGAGCAAACCGGGACGGTATGGGAGATGGGTTGATGCGCTACATCGTCGAATGGTCACTTCGTCGAAGGACGGTGCGCGTAATCAACCGAATTGACGAATCACCGAATTGACGATTTAACGAAAGCACGATGCCATACCAATTCATCGACCACACTGCCGATCTGGGCCTTCAGATCGTCGCGCCGGACCTGCCCGAGCTCTACGAAACAGCCGCTGCCGCCCTGGGGCACCAGCTTCTGGAAGCTGCGCCCAACCAGGAGATCCAATGCCAGCGGCTGAAGATATCTGGTGAGGACCGGGCCGATCTGCTGATCAACTGGTTGCGGGAACTCCTCGCATTCTGGCATGTCGAGGGGCGGGCGGTGCGGGCCGCCCGCTGCCTGGCATTGTCCCCACACACCCTCACGGCGGACGTGGATCTGCTCGACTTCGACCCTGCCGTGCATACCCCCAAGCAGGAGATCAAGGCCGTCACCTATCACCAGTTGGATGTCTCCTCCTGCGCCGAAGGTTGGCGGGCAACGGTGATTTTCGACCTCTGATGCCCTTCAGGCGCATCTCCGAAGTCGCCATCCAGAAGGGCCATCTTTGTCCGCCGTGGGATGGAAGGGGTGGCCCTATCGGTCGCCATCCATCTTGAAACCGGACAATGCCGACGAAATCTTCGCCTCCTTGAAGCCGACCACGACGGTTTCGCCCACGACCATGGTGGGAAAGGTGCCCGCCGGGTTGAGCTGCTTGAGCCGTCGCAGGACGCGGTTGCGCTCCTCACCGCAGAGCATGTCCACGTAGGTCACCCGGTAGGTCACTTGCCGGACATCCAGATAGCGTCGCAACGCCTTGCAATGACTGCAGGTGGTCAGCGAATAGAGACGCACCTCTGATGGGTCGTTGAGCTCGTTCATCTCGGCGCTCTTCTGTTTCCGGGAACCACCGGTGAGAGGTGTCACCGCTGGTTCCCGGCTCGTTTCCAGCCAAAGCGTTGGCTTGGTTACAGGGCGTTCTTGTAGATCTGGACCACGTCGTCCAAATTGGGACAACGGGGGTTGGTGAGACCGCAGGCGTCTTTCTGGGCGTTCTCCGCCATGATCTTGAGGTCCGCTTCCTTCACGCCCAGTTCGGCCAGTCCAGAGGGAATGCCGATGTCTGTCGAAAGGGTACTGATCGCCTCCAGAGCCACATCCGCCGCGGCTCGGGCCGAAAGCCCCGTGATGTTTTCGCCCATGGCGACGGCGATGTCGGCGAAGCGGTCCATCTTGGCGATGAGGTTGAAGCGCTCCACGTGGGGCAGCAGGATGGCGTTGCACACGCCGTGGGGCAGGTCATAAAATCCGCCCAACTGGTGGGCCATGGCATGCACGTGGCCGAGGCTGGCGTTATTGAAGGCCATCCCGGCCAGGTACTGGGCGTAGCACATATTGTCCCGGGCCTCCATGTCCTGGCCGTTGGCCACTGCGGCCCGCAGGTTCTGGGCCACCAACTCGATGGCCTTGAGGGCGCAGGCATCGGTCACCGGGGTGGCGATGGTGGACACATAGGCCTCCACTGCGTGGGTGAGGGCGTCCATGCCCGTGGCAGCGGTGAGCGCAGGGGGCATCCCCACCATCAGGAGGGGGTCGTCGATGGCCACATTGGGCGTTACCCGCCAGTCTACGATGGCCATCTTCACCTTACGGCTCGTATCGGTGATGATGCAGAACCGGGTCATCTCGCTGGCAGTGCCCGCAGTCGTGTTGATGGCGATGAAGGGCGGCATGGCTTTGCTGGACTGATCCACACCCTCGTAATCGCGAATGCTGCCGCCGTTGGTGGCCACAATGCCGATCCCTTTGCCGCAGTCATGGGCACTGCCACCGCCAAGTGAGATGATCAGGTCGCACTTGTTCTTCTGGTAGATCGCAAGACCCTCGTGTACATTTTCGTCGGTGGGGTTGGGCTGGGTGCCGCCGTAGACGACGGCCTCGACACCGCACGTCTCTTTGATCTGGGTCACGATCTGGTCGGAGATGCCCGCGTCGACGATGCCCTGATCCGTGCAGATGAAGGGTTTCTTACCACCGAGGGTCTTAATCTGGTTGCCGATCTCCTTGTGGGAGCCCACGCCCATGAGAGTGACGGTGGGAATGTAGAATCCGTAGACTTGTTCTTGAACTGCCATGATCTCCTCCTTGGGGATTGATGGTCCGAATCGAAGGGCCCGCGCCCTGATCCGCAGTTTTGGTGGAATACGCCTGGAACGTTGTGGCGATCTCCTATGGCAAATCGTGGGCCAAAGGGAGGTGCTCCTGCTCTGCATCCGGCCATCGAGGAAGCTATCTGATTGAAAGATATACTCATATTTATTATGATGGTGGCTCAACCCGCGGCCTCCGAGGGCGTTGGGAAGGTTTCTACAGCCGGTTCGCCTGGCGGCCGCGTGGCAGATTGACCCGCCCCGGGACCGAGCTTTGGGTCATAGTGACCCGTCTGTTCCGGGGTCACGGGAGTCGAGCGCCCGCTCCTGGTGTATCTGAGGGGGATCCTTCCGATGGCACGGGGTTTGCGGCGCATTCCCGCCAAGGAGTTGGTCCATGAACGTGCTTAAATTTTCGGTTCCGGAGATCCTCTTCGGTGAAGGCAGCCTCGGCTACGCGGCGCTTTGCGCCCGGCGGCTGGGCGGCGAAAAGGTATTCCTGGTGAGCGATCCCGGCGTGAAGCAGGTGGGCTGGGTGGAGAAGCTGACCGATCAGCTTCGTCGGGAGGGCCTGACCTGGGCCTATTTCGATGCGGTGGTGGCAAACCCCAGGGACGTGCAGGTGATCGACGGCGCCCGACATTACCGGGAGGCGGGCTGCGACGTTGTCATGGCCATCGGCGGGGGCAGCCCCATGGACGCGGCCAAGGGGATCGCCATGGTGGCCAGCAACGGCGGCCGCGTCCAGGACTACGAGGGTGCCAACCGCATCCAGCGGCCCCTGCCCCCCATGGTGTTCATCCCCTCCACTGCCGGCAGCGGGGCGGATATCTCCCAGTTCGCCATCATCACCGACGTGGAGCGGCAGGTGAAGATGTCCATCATCAGCCGCACGCTGGTGCCCAATATCTCGATCATCGATCCCCTGCTGCTGACCACCAAGCCCACCGACCTGGTGCTCTCCTCTGCCATCGACGCCCTCTCCCACGCGGTGGAGGCCTATACCTCGACCATCGCCTCGACCCTGACCGATGTGCACGCCTTAAAGGCCATCGATCTGATCATGAAGACCCTGCCCATGGCACTGGAGGAGCGCTCCTTACAGGTACTGGAGAAACTCTCCAGCGCGGGCACATCGGCGGGCATGGCCTTCAGCAACGCGAGCCTGGGACTCGACCATGCGCTGGCTCACTCCCTGGGGGGCAAGCTGGATTTGGCCCACGGCCTGATCCACCCGGTTCTATTGCCGCCGGTGATGCGATTTAATCAGCCGGCCTGTCCGGAGAAGATGGCCGATATCGGGGAGATCATCCTGGGCCGGCGCTATGGCGACGATGGCGACACCGCCAGGGCCGGCATCGAAAGGCTGGAGGAATTTTTCGCCGAATTGAATATCGCCACCCGGCTGAGGGAGATCCTCGGCACTGCGGACCGCTCCATCCTCCCGCCCATCTGCCGGATGGCGCAAAGCGACGCTTGCCTGATCACCAACCCGAGACCGACGACGCTGGAAGAGATGATGGCCGTTTGTGAGGCGGCATGGTGAAGCAGCCACCCGACGGTGCGGGCGCAAAGGGTAAACCCAGTCTGGACGACCTCATCGGCCTGGGACACACCAAACTCGGCTTTTTCAGGGAAGTGCAGGACAAGATCGCTGAACTGCGCCGGTCCAACAAGGAGCTGGAAACGCGCCGGCAGGAGGTGCAGGCCATCCTGGACGGCATCTCCGATGTGGTCGCCGTGATCGACGCAGATTATCGCGTGCGCTCGGTCAACAACAGCTTCTACGACCAGTTTCCCAATCGAGAACCACTGGGTGCCCGGTGCTACGAATTGTTTCGCGACCGCCGCCAGCCGTGTGAAGACTGTGTTCACCGCCGGGCCCTTACGACCAACCAGGTCTGCCGGGAGAGCGCCATCCTCCGGATCGGGGGCCGCAACCGGCAATTTGACATCACCGCATCACCTTTGCGCGATGCTCAGGGGCGGCCCACCGACATCATTCTGGTCAAACGGGACGTTACGCTGGAGAAACAATACCAGGCCCAGTATCAGCATGCGCAAAAGATGGCCACCATCGGCCTGCTGGCCGCCGGGGTGGCGCATGAGATCAACAATCCGCTGGCGTCCATTCAGGGATTTGCCCAGGGGCTGCACCGGCGCCTGGGAGCGCTCAAAGCCGAAATTCAGGATCCGGATCTGCGGGGCGATGTGGAAGAATATGTTGGCATCATCATCAAGGAGTGTCGGCGCTGCAGCGACATCGTCCAGAGCCTCTTGACCTTCAGTCCGCGCAAGGACGCACCCTTGAGCCGAACCGCGCTGAATCCCCTGGTGGAGAATGTGCTGCGCATCCTCCATCACCGCCTCAAGTCCCATCCGCAATGCAGGCTGGCGCTCGATCTGGAGTCGGATTTGCCGGAGATCATGGGCAATCCGGCGGAACTGGAGCAGGTGATCCTCAACCTGGTGCTCAACGCACTGGATGCCGTCGGCGGCCGCGGCGCGATCCAGATCAGGACCCGGACCGACAATCGGGATTGGATCGTCCTGGAGGTCGCGGACGACGGCTGCGGGATCAGCGCGGAGGATCAAACCAAGTTGTTCGAACCCTTTTTCACCACCAAACCCGCTGGGGAGGGGGTGGGCATCGGTCTGTCCACCTGTTACAGCATCATCCAGGCCCACAGCGGGGAGATCCAGGTGCAGAGCACGCCGAATCAAGGATCGTGTTTCAGCGTGGTCCTTCCCCGGCAAGACAGAGGAGATGAGGCGTAATGACGGCCGCCGAGGTGCTCCAGGTTCTGGTGGTGGACGACGAAGAGGGCATCCGCCGACTCATCGAGAAGGAACTCGGCGACGAGCGGCGGCGGATCACGACGGCCGATTCAGTGCAAACCGGGCTGGCGGCCTTCAAGAAGGCCTCCTTCGACGGCGTCCTGCTGGATATGCGCCTGCCCGACGGCAGCGGTCTGGACCTCCTCGAACACTTTCAGGACCTGGACCCGGAGGTTCAGGTGATCGTGATCACCGGCCACGCCGATGTGGACAACGCCGTTCAGGCGATGAAAGGGGGGGCCTACGATTACGTCACCAAGCCCTTTGAACTGGATCACCTGGAACTGCTGCTGGAACGGGCCTGTCAGCGCACCCTGCTGCAGCGGGAAATCCGCACCCTGCGGCATGCCCAGGCCGAGCAGCCGCCCCGCCAGTTGGTGGGCCGTTCGCCCCGGATGGACGAGGTGCGCTTTCTCCTGGGCAAAGTGGCCCCCACCGATGTACCGGTGCTGCTCACTGGTGAGAGCGGGACTGGCAAAACCCTGGTGGCCCAGTACCTGCACGATCTGAGCGCCAGAAGCGGGCACCCCTGTATCACCAAGAACTGCGGCGCCTTCCAGAAGGACCTGATCCGCAGTGAACTCTTCGGCCATCGCCGCGGTGCCTTCACCGGCGCCCACGAGGCCTCGGAGGGGCTGCTCTCTTTTGCCAACAAGGGCACCCTCTTCCTCGATGAGATCGGCGAGGTACCCATGGAGGTGCAGAGCGCTCTCCTGCGGGTCATCGAAACCAAGACCTTTCGGCGGGTGGGCGACCGTGACGAGCAGCACGTGGATGTGCGCCTCGTCTTCGCCACCAATCGCAATCTTCAGGCGGCCGTCGAAGCGGGCCGCTTCAGTCAGGCCTTGTATCACCGCATCAACGTGTTCAATATTCCCCTGCCGCCCCTCCGGGAGCGCAAGGAGGACATTCCCGCCATGGTGGCGTTCTTTCTCGGCCGCATGGCCAGCGGCGATACCGAGGCGCGCGTCTCCGACCGGGCCTTGCAATGTCTCATGGCCTATGACTGGCCGGGCAATGTACGCGAACTGCAGAACGTCCTCGAGCGGGGACTGATTCTCTCCGATTCAGGTGTCGTCACCGAAGAATGTCTCCCCCAGGAACTCAACCGCACCGGCATTGCCACCAATGACGCAGCCCCCTTTCTGCCGCTCCGGGAGATCGAGCGGCAACATATCCAGGCGGTCCTGCGCTATGTCGGCGATTCGCGCACCAAAGCCGCCAAAATTCTCGGCATCGGCCGCAAAACCCTCTACCGCAAATTGAACGCCTGAAGCAGGAGGCAGGTGGTATCAAGCTCCCCCGGCTGGGATACTGGTCCCGCCGCCAGAGGCCTACTCCGGCGGGGTGCGATTCACACGTCGTCGCCGACAGTGGCATTGGCAGCCAATAACACCGCCATTTTGCCCCAAGCTTCCAATCCCGCCGCGTGGATCCAGCATCGTCAAGAGGGATCCCACTCCTGCGATTGACTTGAACTTGCAACTTGCCGCCGCACTGACCATACTGAGCATAGGGCTGGATGTCTGTTTCCGTGACGGTGGTTTACCGGGAGGCTCGCATGGATCTACGAAAAGTATCGGCTAACTGCTGGGAGTTGCCCCGCAGCGGCGGCATGCGCGTGCCGGGCAGAGTTTACACCAACGCCGAGCTGCTGACGGCGTTGAAACGAGAGGCAGCCGGGAAAGGGGGCGCCCTTCAGCAGGTGGCCAATGTGGCCCATCTGCCGGGCATCGTGGGGGCCTCCATGGCCATGCCCGACATCCACTGGGGCTATGGCTTCCCCATCGGCGGCGTGGCGGCCTTCGACTGGGAGGAGGGGGTGATCTCCCCCGGTGGCGTGGGCTACGACATCAATTGTGGGGTACGTCTGGCCGGTACCCAGCTGGAAGCGAGGGCGGTCGCTCCCCAATTCGAAGCGCTGGCCGACGCCCTCTACCGCGCCATACCCGCCGGGGTCGGCACCGGCGGCCGCGTGAAGCTCTCCGCCAAGGAGGAGCGGCGCGTGTTGACCGAGGGCAGCCGCTGGGCAATTGAACAGGGCTTCGGGCACGCGCAGGATATTGAACACACCGAGGACGGGGGCTGCCTGCCCGGGGCCGACCCCGAGGTGGTGAGCGCGCGGGCCCTCAAGCGGGGCGCCGGTCAGTTGGGCACTCTGGGCAGCGGCAATCACTTTCTCGAACTGGGTGTGGTGGACGCTGTCTTTGCCGAAGCTGAGGCTCGGGCTTTCGGCCTGTTCGAGGGCCAGCTAACGGTCCTGCTGCATACGGGATCACGGGGTTTCGGCTATCAGGTGTGCGACGATTTCCTCGCCGGAATGACCAAGGCGATGCGGTCCAGCGGCCTGAAGCTGCCCGATCGTCAACTGGCCTGTGCGCCCATTCAGAGCAGCACCGGCCAGCGCTATCTGGCCGCCATGGCCTGCGCGGCCAATTACGCCTGGGCCAACCGCCAGGTTCTCATGCACCTGGCCGAGGAGACCCTGCAGCGCACGCTGGGGATGGGTCCGCGGGACCTGGGCCTGCGTCTGGTCTATGACCTGTGCCACAACATCGCCAAAAAAGAGGTGCATACCGTGGCCGGCCGGGAACAGACCCTCTGCGTGCATCGTAAAGGGGCCACACGGGCCTTTGCCCCCGGGCATCCCGCCTTGGGGCCGGCCTATCGTCAGGTGGGCCAACCGATCATCATCCCCGGCGATATGGGGACCGCCTCCTACGTTCTGGTGGGGACGGAGGGGGCGATGGGTGAGACCTTTGGATCCACTTGCCACGGGGCCGGCCGGGTGCTGAGCCGCAAGAAGGCCAAGCAACGGAGCCGCGGCCGGCAACTGCACCGCGAGCTGGCTGATCGAGGCGTGACCGTTCGCTGGACGGGCCGAGCCACCCTGGCCGAGGAGATGCCGGAGGCGTACAAGGATATCGAAGCGGTGGTGGACGTCGTCCATCGGGCCGGCATATCGCGCAAGGTGGCCCGCCTCAAACCCCTGGTAGTGGTGAAAGGCTGACGGCCACGAATCATGCCCGATGGAATGCCCATCAGGCGGGCATTTGACCATGGGGGGCCGTATTTGACACTTGGATTTGTGAGCGGCTGATGCCATCGATAGTGGTCTGATGGGCCGTCCATCAGGCCGGCATCTCGCGCAAGGTGGCCCGCCTCAAACCCCTGGTGGTGGTGAAAGGCTGACGGCAGTGTGCGGGTTGGCCGGTATGCCGGTAGCGGCATTCTGTCGATTTCTATCATTCGATCAAGTTGGAACACGGCCCAGCCAGGCTAACTGGCTAACTCTGTCAGGTAGTTCGCTTCGCTCACAACCTGACCTACAACTCTAGTTACTGGATACTGGTTCCTGGCCACTGGATACGGATCCCTGGGTATGGTCTCACCACCCCCATCTCTCCCTCCCACTCTGAGACCCTGCCACTCTGTCACTCCAAAACCGGCCACCGGCTCTCCGGCCACCCCTTTTCTTTTGCTTTGAAGCACTTGACTTGATATGACCCCCTTGATCCGCTCCCCTTTTCGGGGTGCCGAGCGCGGCCAGATTCCGCCATGCCTCGGTGCACCGAATCGGAAGCAAAACCCCCATCTCTGGAGGCGGTTTGGAACCAGCACAGGCGATCGCGTTGGGCTTGATTCAGGGGTTGACAGAGTTTCTGCCGGTGAGCAGCTCCGGCCATTTGGTGCTCTTGCAGAACTTCTTTGGCATGAAGGAGCCGGAACTGCTCTTTGACATCTGCCTCCACGTGGGAACCTTGGTGGCGGTGCTGCTGGTCTTCTATCGTGAGATATGGCACATCCTCGCTACCCTGGCGCGCTTGCCGCGATTGTTGCGCTCGACGGGTGGCTTCAAAGCGCTCTACGCCACCAATGCCGATGTGCGGCTGGCAACACTGATCGTGATCGGTTCGGTCCCCACCGCCCTCCTGGGTCTTTTTTTCAAATCTGGCGCGGAGCATCTGTTTGGCGCCGTGTGGATCGTGGGGCTCATGCTGCTGGTGACCGGAACCCTGGTGTGGTGTACGCGCTACATGGCACCGGCGGGTCGTGCCCTGCTCGACACCCACCCCAAAGATGCGCTGGTTATCGGCTTTATTCAGGGCATGGCCATCATACCGGGTATCTCGCGCTCCGGTTCCACCATCGCAACCGCGCTTTTTCTGGGGATCGACCGGGAGGTGGCCGGTCGCTACTCCTTTCTCTTGTCCGTCCCCGCCATCCTGGGTGCCCTGGCCTTGGGATTGGATGCGGAGGAGATGCAGACGACCATCTCGATTGAGATGACCCTCCTCGGCACCCTGATCGCCGCCATCGTTGGCATCCTGGCACTGAAAGTGCTGCTGGGATTGGTGCGGCGGGGCCAGCTGAGCTGGTTCGCCCCCTATTGCTGGGCGCTGGGAGTGCTCGCCCTCGTCGTCGGCTGGTGATCCGAACCACTCCGCCGCCGTCTGCTACGGCCGCCAATTCGTTGAAAGGAGCGACCCGTATGCTGAACCCCGAGATCTTCCGCCAATACGACATCCGCGGCATCGCCGGCAACGATATGGACGCGGCGGGGGTTCATCAGATCGGCCGTGGGATCGGCACCTATCTCCATCGCCAGGGCCGGCAGCGGATTGCGGTGGGACGCGACTGCCGCACCACCTCCGCTGAATACACCGCCCGCGTCATCGACGGTCTCACCGCCAGCGGCCTCGACGTTGTGGACATCGGGGTCTGCTCCACGCCCGTCTCCTACTTCTCCATCCGTCATCTGGAACTGGATGGCAGCGTCATGGTGACGGCCAGCCACAATCCGCCCGACTACAATGGCTTCAAGATCTGCAGTGGTGTGGACTCGGTCTACGGCGAGGCCCTGCAGGAGATTCTGGAGCTCATCCAAACAGAAGATTTCTCCGCCGGCAGGGGCCAGGTCCGCCAGACCGATATCATGACCCCCTATCTGGCCTACCTCGCGGAGAACATCAGGGTTTCACGTCCCCTGCGCGTGGGCATCGATGCCGGCAACGGTACCGCCGGTCCGGCCGCTGTGGCGGCGGTCACGGCACAAGGGTGCCGCGTTTCGGCGCTCTACACCGAGATGGACGGGACTTTCCCCAACCACGAGGCGGATCCCACCGTGGCGGCCAACATGGCCGACCTGGTCGACCTGGTGACCGGGGAGGGGCTGGATGTGGGGCTGGCCTTCGACGGCGACGGCGATCGGCTTGGCGTGGTGGACAAGGACGGTCGCCTGATTTACGGGGATCACCTGATGATCCTCTTCTCGCGGGAAATCCTGCACCGCAAGCCGGGGGCGACCTTTATCGCCGAAGTCAAATGCTCCCAGACCCTCTACGACGACATCGAGCGGAACGGCGGTCGGGCCATCATGTGGAAGACGGGCCACAGCCTCATCAAAAAGCAGATGAAGGCGGTCCGGGCGGAGCTGGCCGGTGAGATGAGTGGTCACATCTTCTTCGCCGATCGCTATTTCGGCTATGACGACGCCCTTTACGCGGCCCTCAGACTGCTGGAGATCCTGGCCGACACGGGCCAGACCATCGGCGATCTGCTCAGCGACGTTCCGGCGACCTTCTCCACGCCCGAGATCCGCGTGGACTGCCCCGACAAGCTCAAATTCGACGTGGTCGCCCAGGTCACCGACCACTTCCGCAGGCAGGAGGAGGTGATCGACATTGACGGGGTGCGGGTCCTCTTCGGCGACGGGTGGGGTCTGGTGCGGGCGTCCAACACCCAACCGGCCCTGGTGTTGCGATTCGAGGCCCTTTCGGCGGCGCGGTTGACCGAGATCCGGCAGATTGTTGAAGCGCGCTTGAACGATGTCATCTCCCAGTTTGGTTAGCCGCGTGGCAGGGCTGTGAGCCAAGTCTTCGACTACAAGGTCTTCGCGACCCTTTTCTTCGCCATCTTTGCGGCGGTACTGGGGATGGGCATCGTGGTGCCGCTGTTGCCGGTCTACGCCCATGAACTGGGCGCCAAAGGGATATACATCGGTTTGATCTTCGGGGCCTTCGCCCTCTCGCGCTCCGTCTGTCTGCCCTATTTCGGCCGTCTTTCCGATCGCAAGGGGCGCAAAGGGTTCATTGTCGCCGGTTTGGGGGCCTATGCCCTCATCTCCCTCTTCTTTCTCTTCGCCGCCGATGTGACCACCCTCATCGGCATTCGCTTCGTCCAGGGGATCGCCTCGGCCATGATCATGCCGGTGGTCCAAGCCTATGTGGGCGACATCACCCCACCGGGGCGGGAGGGCTTCATTATGGGGCTCTTCAACATGTCGATGTTCTTCGGGTTGAGTTTGGGGCCCCTCATGGGCGGCGTTATCAAGGATCAGCTCAGTCTGGACGCCGCTTTCGTCTGCCTGGGCCTATTGGCCCTTTTCGGCTTTCTGCTCGCTTGGGCCTTTTTGCCGCCCATCCATACCGAGCGCGTGGTCCAGCACCGCCATCCGGTAGCCCCCTGGGGGCATCTGCTCCGAGACCGGGTAACCTTGGCGTTGGTGGGCTTTCGACTGGCCTACACCGCCGCCATCGGGGTCATCTGGTGCTTTTTGCCCATCCTGGCGGACAGTCGATTGGGACTGGACAGCACCGCCATTGGATTTCTGGTGATGCTGGGGGTCTTCATCTCCGGATGCCTCAACACCCCCATGGGCTGGCTCTCCGACCGCTGGAACCGCAAAGTCCTGGTGATCATCGGCGGGCTGCTGGTGAGCGGTTCGCTGGTACGCTACGCGACGGCACGCGATTTTGAAGGCCTGATCTGGGGCGGTCTCCTGTTCGGCACCGGCGGTGGTATCGCCATGCCGGCCCTCATGGCCATCGCCGTCGAGAAGGGCCGCACCACCCACAGCATGGGAACCGTCATGGCCATCTTGACGGTGGCCCACAGTGCCGGCATGCTGGCCGGATCCCTCCTCGGTGGCTTGATGATGGATTGGTATCATCTGGAGTTGGCCTTTCACCTGGGGGCCGCCGTCGTCACGGTGGGGGTGGTACTCTTCATGGGACTCCTCATTGGGCGGGGTCCCCGGATGGAGACGGCCGGCGCCCCGCTGCCATCGGAGCCACCGCCGGCCGAGGAGGGGCCGCCCATTGGCTGAAGCGGCCGCCACAACCTGCGACGCTGGCGATCAAGGAGGATAGAGGAATGGGCCACCCCATCCGCTTTACCCGCCACGAACTGGCCGGTGCCATGGGGGACTTGGGCACCCTCTTGCCCCTGGGCATCGGCATGGTGCTGGTCTGCGGCCTGCAACCCGCCGGCCTTTTCCTTGCTGTCGGGCTCTTTTACGTCGCCACCGGCCTCTATTTCGGCGTGACCACACCGGTGCAACCCATGAAGGTGATCGGGGCCTACGCGGTCGCCATGGGCCTCGGGGCCCATCAGATCAGTGCGGCAACCCTCCTCGTGGCAGTCCTGCTGGCCGTCGTCGGGCTCAGTGGGGCGGTGGACTGGATCGGTCGGCATACCCCCAAGGCCGTCATTCGGGGGGTCCAATTAAGTACGGGCGTGCTGCTCATGGCCAAAGGGGTGCGGTTGATGCTGGGAACGACCCCTCTCCAGCAATTGCAGCAGGTGGCCGAGCCCTATCTGCGGTTTCAGCAGATCGGCCCGCTGCCGCTGGGACCCGTCATCGGCCTAGCGGGTGCACTGCTCACCTTTCTCCTCCTGGACAACCGCCGACTGCCCGCCGCTTTGGCGGTGCTCCTCGGCGGTGCGACGGTGGGGCTGCTCTTCGGCACCCACACCGGCTGGGCCGACTTCCGCCTGGGGTTCACCATCCCCGACCTGCTGCCGCTCGGAATGCCCGGCGGCACAGAGTTGAGCTTCGCCCTCTTGGTCCTTGTCCTGCCCCAGCTGCCCATGACGCTGGGAAACGCCGTCATCGCCGACGCCGATCTCTCCCGCGAGTACTTTGGGCCCGCCAGCCGCCGAGTCACTCATCGGGGGCTCTGCCTGAGCATGGCCGGGGGCAATCTGCTCAGTTTTCTGCTGGGCGGCATGCCGCTGTGTCACGGGGCCGGCGGGCTGGCGGCCCACTATCGTTTCGGGGCGCGCACGGCCGGCTCAAACGTGATTATCGGCATCGGCTTCATCCTTCTGGCGCTCTTGTGCGGCTCTCACTTACTGGCTATCTTGTACCTGCTGCCGCTGTCCGTCATGGGGGTTCTGCTGCTCTTCGCCGGCAGCCAGCTTTGTCTGACCCTTCAGGATATGCAGACCCGCAGGGATCTGTTTACGGCCTTTCTCGTGCTGGGAATCACCCTGGCATCCAACCTGGCGGTGGGCTTTCTCTGCGGGATGGTCGCCGCCTACGGGCTCCAATCGGGAAGATTCAAGGTGTAGCACAACTGCCGCGGCGTCATTGAAACGCAATGCGGGAAACAAGGGAAGGGGAGATGGAATGGGCAAATTGATTAAGGAAGAGGGCGCAGAGGGCCGTCTGCACATCGACACGCCCATGATGGGGGAGTCCCTGGTCAGCAAGGCGTTTCTACAATCCACCGAGGCGGGCGAATATTTCCGCATGCACCCCGACGTCAATGTCCTCAAGATCGGAGGGCAGAGCATCATGGACCGTGGCGCCAAGGCCCTTCTGCCGATTCTCGATGAGCTGATCGCGGCCAAGGACGATCACAAGCTGCTGCTCATGACGGGCGGCGGTACCCGCGCCCGTCACGTCTACAATATCGGGGTGGACCTCGGCATGCCCACCGGGGTCCTCTCCAAGTTGGGGGACAAGGTCTCCTGGCAGAATGCCGAGATGCTCAGCGTGCTGCTGGCCAAACACGGCGGGGTCAAGATCGGCCACGGAGATCACCTGGAGCAGCTCAACATGTATTGCCGGCTGGGCAATCTGCCCATCACCTTCGGCATCCCCCCCTACGGATTTTTCGAGCACCCGGCGGAGCTGGGTTCCATCCCGCCGCACCGCACCGACTGCGGCGCCTTCCTGTTGGCGGAGAATATCGGGGCGCGCTCGCTGATCTTCCTCAAAGATGAGAAGGGCCTTTTCGACCAGGACCCCAAGAAGGTGCCCGCCGAACAGCGAGACAGCCTGCGCTTTTTCGACCGGATCAGCGCAGCCGAGCTTCTCGCAATGGACCTGGACGACCTGATCATCGAGCGGCCCATTCTCAAAATGCTTCAGAACGCCAAATGTCTAAAGCAACTTCAAATCATCGACGCCCTCCACCACCCCGAGCACATCCAGCCGGCGCTGGCGGGAGCCCATCTCGGCACCATCATCTATCAGGAGAAGTAGGACCGATCATCTCGCCGCATCTCCCGGGCGGCTGGGCGTGAGCGCCATCCGGACGGGCATGGGCGACCGGCCGGTCCGCTCGCCCTGCGGGCGCCGCCACCGATCCCAGGTTGGGGCTAGGCGCGACCGCTGCCCGTCCCCGGGCCGGAACCGTCGCCGGCGTCCGTGAGCTCGATCACTTTGGCACCGGTGGCGGCGGCGATCTGATCCAACTCCTGTCGGCGGATGTGCTTTGCGTACAGCCTGAGGTGGGCGCCGCTCACGCCCACCACGCGGAAGCGGGGCTTCTTTTCGCCTTTTTCGATCTTGCGGCGGATTCGAACGAAGATTTGCGTGTCCATGCCGGTCTCCTCTGGTGCGATCTGTCGAAGTGCTGGCTGCGGACCGAACCGCCGCAGCGACAGGTTGGTTCTCCCTTCAGCAGCCTCCGTTTCCCCAGGGGCGATTCGTCCGCCCCGGCAATCTTGCTGCGGGCGGAGGGTGCCTGAGAAGATTTTAACAGGTAGTATTTAGTTTTGCTATTTATATCCTTATAGGATATATGTCAATCTATGGATGAACAACGATCTGGTCAAAAGAAGCGTCAGCCCGGACCGGGAACGGCCAAGCAGGAGCGCTATCTGCAGCCCTCCATCCTGCTGAGTCTCAAGCAGAGCCCCTCCTACGGCTACGAGATTATTGGCGCCCTGCAGCGCTTCGGCTTTATCCAGGGCGCCGCACCGCCGGGGATGATCTACCGGCACCTGCGCCAGCTCGAAGGGGACGGACTGGTGACCTCCCATTGGGAGACCCAGGGAACGGGACCTGCCAAGCGTATCTACGAAATCACATCCGAGGGTGACGAGGCCCTGGAGCTGTGGATCGCCCACATGGCGCTGCTGCGCGACAAATTGACCGCCTTCATCGAGAGCTACCAGGCAAGCGCTCGTTAGCCGGCGCCCTCCTCCCAAGGCCGCCCCGTTTCCTGCGGCCGCAGTTCTCCCCATACCCGGACCGCATTTGCCCCGATGACGACCGCACCACCGCTCCCATATTTGGCGAGGTACGCGGGTGGTGCGGCTGCCAGTGACGCGTTCGGATTCCAGGGTGTCGGTGTCGTCGAAGGCGATCTAGCAACCCATATGAGGCTTTCAATGTTGCCGGCGGTTGGCGGGCGACCGTCCTTTGAGAGGGCGTTGGCGCCATGGCCGCATGCCATAGGGGTGGGGCAGACTGTCAAGAAGTGGCTGCTTCGCATAGGGACGAACCCTCGAAGGCGGGCTCTGGCCGACGCTCTGGTGCGCCGATCGGCGCTTAGGCCACCAGCTCGTGGACGGTATCAGCGAATTGCCGGATTCGGATGGGCTTGCGCAAAAACGCCTGGGCTTGGCGGATGACGGGATCTTTTTCCGTCTCGAGGTTCGTATCGCCGGTGATCACCAGGATGGGTTTCTCCGGCGTTTCAGTGCGGATCGCTTCAATGAGGTCCTTGCCGCTCAACCCCGGCATGTTGAGATCGGTGATGACGAGATCGACCAGATCGGGAGCAGCCTCAAAAAGGGTCAGCGCCTTGTTGCTGTCCGATTCGGCGGTGACGCTGTATCCCAGGCTGGTGAGGATCTCGGAGAGGAGTTCGATGATGACGATCTCATCGTCCACGATGAGGATGTTGGCGTCTCCGCCCGGTATCCGGGTCCGGGACCGCTCCCGGCGCAGGGCTGAACGGGACGCCCGCGGCAGGTAAATCTCAAAACGGGCCCCGCGGCCGGGATCGCTGCAAATGTCGATCTGACCCGCCAGTCGGGTGACGATGCCGTGCGTGACGGCGAGCCCCAAACCGGTGCCTTCGCCGGGCTCCTTGGTGGTGAAGTAGGGCTCGAAAATCCGTTCGATGGTCTCGGCCGTCATGCCGTGGCCGGTGTCGCTGATGCTGAGGCAGATGTAGTTGCCGGGCGCCAGGTCACCGGTGGTCACATTGCGCCGTTCGTTCAGGGCCTGATTCGAGAGACGGATGGCGAGGCGGCCGCCTCTGGGGGACATGGCGTGGGCCGCGTTGGTGCACAGGTTGAGGACCACCTGGTGGAGTTCGGAGGGGTTCCCCAAGACAACGCCGCTGTCACGGGGGATGGCGTACTGGATTTCGATATTGGCCGGCAGGGTGGCCTGGAGGAGTTTGAGGGCCTCCTTGACGATGTGACGGACCTCCACCGGATGGTGCGCCTGATCCTTCTGACGCGTATAGGTGAGGATCTGGTTGACCAGGTCGCGGGCGCGCAGACTGGCCCCGAGAATGTGGTCGATGCGTTCTTTGGTGCGTGATTTCGTCGGTGCCTCTTTACCGGCCAATTCGGCATGTCCGATCAGACCGGTGAGAATGTTGTTGAAATCGTGGGCGATGCCTGAGGCCAGGGTGCCGATGGCCTCCATTCGCTGGGCCTGGCGCAGCTGCGTCTCCATGCGGTTCTCTTGGGTAACGTCGCGCTGGATGCAAACGTAGCTGATGACCGCACCCTTGCGGTTTTGGATGGGATAGATCCGGGTATCGGCGATGGTGGCGCTGCCGCCCGCCAATTGGCGCTCGATGCGGCCATACCAGGCGTCCGTGGTCGATCCCACCTGCTGCATTCGGGCAAACGCCGCTGCGGCGGCCTCGTCGGCCATGATCGCCTCGAGCGGCGCTCCCAGGCATTCGGTGGCCGGTCTGCCGGTCAAGGTCTCGACGGACGGGTTGACGTACTGGATGGTTCCCTGCGTATCGGTAATGAGGACGGCCTCGCTGCTCTGCTCGATGACGGCGGCCAGCCGCAGACGCTCCTGCTCGGCGCGCCGCTTTTCGCTCATATCGATGATGGTGACGATACCGCGCTGCGTTCCCGGAATCAGGCGCACGCTGGCGACCACCTCGCGGGCGCGGCCATCTTTCTGAATGAGGGTGAGTTCAAACTCGGTGGGGACGTTCGGCGTTCCCGCCCGTCTTGCGAAATGAAATTGGCGCACCATCTCGTGGTACTCCGGCGCAATGACATCCAAAATCTTCATGCGGCCTTCGATCTCCTCGCGCCGGTAGCCGCAGAGGCGTTCGCAGCGGTCATTGGCCATGGAGATGGTCATGTCCGCTTCAATAACCACGGTGGCCGCGCCTGTGTTTTCGAAGACGGTGCGGTAGGTTTCCTCGCTGTCGCGCAAGCTGGTAAGGGTATTCCAAAGATCGGTGACGTTCCTGGCGATGGCCAGGAGGTGGACCTTGCCCTCCAGGTGGATCAGGCCGGCATTGATCCGGGTGTGAACGATGTCGCCCGCCCGGGTGCGCAGGTCGGCCTGAATCTCGATGGGATGGTCAGATCTCCCCAACTTGTGCATCAGGGCGTCATACTGCTCGGGTACCGCCCAAATGCCCAGCTCGCAGCCCCGCTTGCCCCGCACCTCTTTGGCCGTGTAGCCCAGCAGCGCCTCGAAGCCTGGATTAATCTCTGTGAGGACCTCGTCCGTCCACCGCTGCACCCAAATGGCGTTGGGGCTGATCTCGAAGGCGCTTCGGCAGGCGGTCCGCTGGTGGCCAAGGGCGGCCTCCGCCGCCCGTCTTCGATGGATCTCCGCTTTGAGCTGCTGCCGAAGTCGGCGCACCTCACTCTCCAGAGAGCACGCTTTTCCCGACATCGGCAGGTGCGCTGTCGATGATGCGCTTTCGCGCTTCGCGGCGCGACCGGGATTGTGGGGGGCCTTGACGTCCATTAGACTTCCAGCATCGATAGTGGTGTGGGATCAGGTTCATCATCGGTCTTTTGAGCGGTCTCTTTAATCGTATTAAGGTGGGGGTTCCTCCGACGCGATCCCGCCGGGGTCGGTCGTGCGGTGTGATAACGCCATTCGCAGGCGCCCGCACGGAAGACCCCGCCCGGCGTAGTCATTCTGAAATATCAGAGCTCTTCTGGGATGAAGGCGGTCACGTCGGCGATGTCAACCGAATCGGTCAGCAGCATTGCCAGGCGGTCCATGCCGAGCGCGTTGCCCGCGGCGGGCGGCATATGTTCTAAAGCGGAGAGG
>JAAUYD010185062.1_pt1 | contig 67051 bp, 55 predicted proteins | sample 7278101 | NCBI WGS metagenome assembly JAAUYD01 (sample SAMN14350128, study PRJNA611818) | marine sediment metagenome | isolation source: surface marine sediment (0.6m) | place: French Polynesia: Moorea | collected 2018-08
GCCACATAATTGGCCCTGCTGTTGAAGTCGCCGCCCAACTGGGCCGTTTCGGTCAGTGCGCGGCTCAAGGCCTTCTCGGGAGACGGTGTTGTGCCCGCCGTCCAGACGATCTCGCTGCGACCGGGGAAGGTGGACGGATCGTGGGCCAGAACTCCCACGGTGGGTATTCCCATGTCCAAGGTGAAGTCGGAGAGGTAGATATCCACGCCGGCCCGATGGTACTTGGCGATGAGGTCCTTCACCACCGGATCCTTCACCGAATCAGGGTCGATACCAGGCACTGCAATCCGACCGTGGTTCACGCGGGCGGAAACGTCGCGCTCCACCACCTCCGATATGCCCTGTAGCAGGGCCTCCTCCATGCAATTACCCGCCGATGGTCCGTTGAACTCGTTGATGGCGAAGAACCAATTGATGGGGACCCACACCTCGCGATTCTGGACGAGGCTCCAGCTTGAGGCCCACTTCAATGGCAGGCGCTCAAAAAAGGACTTGATCCGCTGAGCTTCTTCAGCATTGTCATGCACCGAACGCACGATCTCGTCATAGGAGAGGGCATCGGCGGCAATAGCCGCATAGGGCGCCGATTTGAAGTTGGCGTCGTCGTAGTACCAGCTGAAAAAGCTGAAACGTTCGGCCAGCTCCATGACGGCGCTCGCTTCGGCCTGTTCGGCAGTGGCGCCCTTGCCCATCTGTTTCTTAGTGCCGGTCAGGGCGCTGGCGTCCTTGCCGCAGCGGCTGAAATAGACCGGTATGTCCAGGCGGCCGTTGTCGATGCGCTCTGCCGTATCAAGAATGTCGAGATCGAGACCGGCGAGTCGCTCCCGGAAGCGTGCCACGGTTTCGGTGGGATCGATGACCTTGTCTTGATCCAGGGTGGTGCCCTTGTAGGCGTCTTCGAGCTCAATATGGGTGCGACGGGTCATGGTGCCTCCGATTCGGTTGCCGGTTGACCGGGTAGGGTGAGCAGGATCTCTGCATGTTTCTAAGTCAGGAGTTGCCGTGCTGGCCTGCGCGCAGCTGCCGGGTTCTATCGATGCGTTTGGGCGGTTTGCAAGCTTTATTTCTCCAGCGCTTTCACCTCCCGCTGCGTCGGGATGCCCCGTAAAGTTAAGGCTGAATCGTGTCGTTGAAAAGTTTTGGGCAAATGCTCTAAAAATTTACTTGACGCCGATGGTGTGCTGGGGATACAAAATGGGCATATGCTTATTTGGATGGCCCGAAGGCCCGTGGAACATCTTAAACGACCGGTTCACAGGAGGCCACAATGACTAAGATAGCCGTTTCAAGCGAAGGTCCCGGCCTGGGCCAGGCGGTGGACCCCCGCTTCGGCCGCGCCGCTGGATTCATGATCGTCGACCCGAAGGAGATGAGCTACCACTATGTGGACAACGTCGCTTCGCAAACCATGGTCCAGGGGGCCGGTATCCAGGCCGCGGAGATCCTCGTCCGCTCGGGTGCCAAGGTGGTGCTCACTGGATACGTTGGGCCCAAAGCGTTTCACGCCCTTCAGACGGCAGGCATCCAGATCGCTCAGAATCTCGATCAGATGAGCGTGGGCGAGGCGGTCCACGCCTATATAGATGGATGCGTGGAGATCATTCAGGCATCCAACGGCGGAAGGCAGAACCGATGAAGATCGTGGTCGCCAGCGGGAAGGGCGGTACAGGTAAAACCACCGTGACGGCCTGCCTGACGCGGGTCCTCTTCGGCAAATTGACGGTCGTGGATCTGGATGTGGAGGCGCCCAATCTGCATCTATTTCTAAAACCCGAGATCACAGATACCCAAACCGCCCATATGACGGTGCCCCAAGTGGATCAGGCCCTGTGTATCCACTGTCGCCGGTGCAGCGAGATCTGTCAGTTTAAGGCCATTGCCGATCTGGGGGAGGTCTTGTTGACCTTTCCCGAGTTATGCCACGGCTGCGGCGGCTGCATGGCCGTATGCCCGGAGGCCGCGTTGACGGCCGGCCGGCGGGCGTTGGGCCAGATTCGCCGAGGATATGCTGGAGAGGTGGCGTTTATCGAAGGGCGACTTCGGGTGGGGGAAGCCATGAGTCCGCCCCTCATGCGGGCGGTCAAGGCCACGGTGGACGCTTACCTGGACACGGCCACCGCGACAGTGATCTTCGATGCCCCGCCTGGCGTGAGTTGCCCGGCGGTGAACGCGGTCATGGACAGCGACCTGGTGGTGATGGTCACCGAACCGACCCCCTTCGGTCTCTACGACCTGGAATTGGCGTTCACGGCTTTCAACGCCATGGGCCTGCCCATGGCCGTGGTGGTCAACCGTTCCGGTCGCGGGGATGAGGGGGTGGACCAATTCTGCCGTCGGGAGGGGCTGCCCATCGTTGGCCGCATCCCTTACGAACGCCGCATCGCCGAGGCCTATTCACAGGGCCAGATTCCCGTGGACGTTGTGCCTGGAATAAAAGCGGTTTTTCGTGGCGTGGGCGCCGCCCTGAAACGGATGGCGGGGGGTGCCAAACGGCCGGTGGAGGTGGACCATGCATGAGATTTTGATCATCAGCGGCAAGGGGGGCACTGGCAAAACATCTCTCACGGCGGCCTTTGCCCGCTTGGCCAGACGCCCCATCATCTGCGACCTGGATGTGGACGCGCCCGATCTACACCTTCTCCTGAACCCCAAGCCGCAGCAGACCGAAATGTTCTGGTCCGGCCGCGAAGCCCGCATTCTGCAGGAGAACTGTGACGCTTGCGGCGATTGCTTCCAGCGCTGCCAGTTCGGGGCCATCAAAAAGAGCGGTCAGCGGTTCTGGGTGGACCCCCTGCGCTGCGAAGGCTGCGGCGTCTGCAAACACTTCTGTCCAGTCGGGGCCATCGCCTTTGAGCAGAAGTTGTGCGGCGAGTGGTACCGCTCCCATACCGACCTGGGACCCATGGTGCATGCCCAACTGGGGCCGGCCCAAGAAAACTCTGGCCGAATGGTGACCCTCCTGCGCGAGCAGGCCAAGCGGCTGGCCGATATGGAGAGATTCGACCTCATCCTCAGCGATGGGCCACCGGGTATCGGCTGCCCGGTGATCAGCAGCCTGGCCAACGTGACCCTGGCCATCGTCGTCACCGAACCCACGCCCTCGGGCCGACACGATCTGGAACGGGTGGCCGAATTGTGTCGCCATTTCAAGGTGCCCGCCGGCATCGTGGTCAACAAGTGGGATCTGAATCCCGCTCAGACCGCAAAGATCGAAGCCCTTGCCCCTCAGCAGAAGCTGCAGCGCTTCGGGCGCATCAATTTCGACCCGGCGTTCACCGACGCCATGGTGCAGCGGCAGAGCATCGGCGCGTACCAGCCCCGCGGGCTGGGCAAACAGGTGGCTGCCCTGTGGGACCGCATTTTGGCCGCGGCACTGAAAGCGCATCAACCCGAAGCGGTCCGCTGATTCGACTCATTTGGGCTGATATGACCGATCTCTTCAACGCCTGTACCTTTCCATCCTCACTGAAGGAGTGAAATTATGGAGACCCTCATTGCCGTGCCCTCATCCACTCCCGGTGGCACCGACGCTCCCCTTGGCGCCCATTTCGGACACTGTGATCTGTACACCCTGATTTACGTAGCGGATAACACTGTTAAACGCGTGGCGGTGATTCCCAATGTGCCCCACCAGCAAGGCGGCTGCATGGCGCCGGTTAAGTATCTGGCGAGCAAAGGGGTGAAGATTCTCATCGCTGGTAGGATGGGGCTGCGCCCCCTGATGGGCTTCAACCAAGTTGGCATCGATGTCTACCACGGCGGCGATGCCGCGACCGTTGATGAAGCGATAGCGGCCATGTTGGCCGGCCGGTTGTCCCGATTCAGCCAGCAGCACACCTGTGGTGGTGGGGGGAGCGTAGTGCTGGGGTAAGGGGTGGCCGAATGGCAGGATGGGCCCATCGAACGACGAGCCCCATCAGTCCTCATGACGTCTAAAGGCCAATCGTGTCGGCGACCCGCTGCGCTGCCGGTCGCGAGACCGGCAGCGTCCCGGGGCCCAAGGATAGCCCCTGTTGTGGCAGCGCACCCACCGAAGTCCGATGTACCAATCCGGTGAGCTGTTGGGGCAAACGGGCGTGAATCCAACATAGGAACTGAAAGCAGAACCATGTTGACCATCCTGCTGGCCAGTCGACAACCAGAGCGCTTTCAAAAGCTGCGAGCGGAGTTGTCCGCTCGTCACCCCGTCACCTTCACGCAGGCATCGAGCGGCCGCACCTCCCTGGCGAAGGTTCGCGCGTCGGCGGTCGATCTGGTCATCGTCGATGCGATGCTGGGAGATATGACCGGTGAGGAGCTGGTGCGACAGCTCCTGGAGGTCAACGCCATGATCAATGCGGTGTTGGTCTCCGACACGTCACCAGAGGTGTTCCATGAACGCACCGAGGGGCTGGGAATCCTCATGCCGCTGCCGCCGGTTTGCGGCAAAGCCGAAGCCATCAAACTAGGGCAGTGCCTGGGCCGTCTTGGCCTGCTGACCGACGCGCAGCTGACCCGGCCCCCACATTGACCGACCATTTTTCAGGGGCCGCACACCCGACCGTTTGATGGCATACCGCCCCGTCCCAGAAGCCCTTGCCCAACTCATTCAGCGCCTTGGCCGCAGACGCCCCTGTCTTGATCGCATACCTGAAATCCGGCCCGCCTCAGCGGGCCGCTGCTGCGGTATGGTGGGGGGTCCTGCAACGGAACCATTGGAGAACACGGACACTGTTTCGCATTGACTTTCCAGACGTTAGCACATAAACAACTACACCACATGTTGGGTGAGGGGATGTAGCTCAGCTGGGAGAGCGCAGCGTTCGCAACGCTGAGGTCGTGGGTTCGAATCCCATCATCTCCACCAACAAAATTTATCGGAAACCAAGGGCCTTGCAAGCATGAACGCAAGGCCCTTGGCTTTTTAGATATGGGGGTACTTGTTCCCCCAAGCGTAAGGGCGGGTTGGATGGTGGCGTCCTGCTCCTGACAAAGGATCGCTCCCTCGGCATCAAGGAATGGCTAATCGGTGAAGAATCCCTAACGAAAAGTGTCCCATCACCTTTTCCGAATCACCGCGGTTGGATAGCATTCAAGCACGGATGAATCGATCTGCACCAAATTGAACGGGAGGTGGGCCATGATGGATGGGTTGATGATATTTCTGGGGTTCTACCTGGTGATGGCGAAGCTCCTCAAGTTGACCCGAAACTTTGAGGCGCGCCGGGAATCGTAAAGCAACCATTTGCGACTTGCGACGCGGCACGCGCTAATACTACCTTCCGCACCGGCGGTTTTTATAATCCCTGCTTCGGCAGGGGTTGTTTTTTGATTCGACACCCTCTCCAAGGCCGGTTCCTCTGTACATCGCCTCATTTGGCTTGCTCATAGATCACGTTTCCGCTAATAGTATAGCCGATCACCGTGCCCGCAAGGGCACTGCGAACATGTCGGTGAACGGTTACCGGCCACCATCATCTCTAAGACAGGCACCCCACCAACCATCATGACGCGAATAGCAGAAGTAGAACGCAAAACCAAGGAGACCCAGATTCGGATAATGCTCGATCTCCATGGTCAGGGCGATGTCCGTGCGGACACGGGCATCGGGTTTTTCGATCACATGCTGACCCTATTGGGCGTTCACGCATTTTTCGATTTGGCGGTGGTGGCCCAAGGCGATTTGGAGGTGGATTACCATCACACGGTCGAAGATGTCGGCCTTGGTTTGGGGACGGCTCTACAGGAGGCCCTGGGAGACCGCAAGGGGATCCGGCGTTATGGATTTGCGGTCACCCCCATGGACGAGTCCCTCGCTAAGGTGGCGGTCGATATCTCCAACCGACCCTATCTCGTGTTACTGCTACCGGATAGCATGACGCCTGACCCCACATTCGATGTGACCCTGATCAAGGAGTTCATGCGCGCCTTAAGCAATAAAGCGGGTATGAACCTTCACATCGAGGTACCCTACGGCGAAAACCAGCACCATGTCGTCGAGGCAGTTTTTAAGTCCCTCGGACGGGCCTTGGCCCAGGCCGTGACAATGGATGCGCGGGTCAAAGGGGTGCGATCCTCAAAGGGAAGCCTGTAAATTATCCAGTATCACCTAAGTTCCCAGGCCGCCTCACCGGTAACAGCTTTACAACACGATTCGAGCGATCGATGATCTCATCCCCCCTCCTTATGGGCAAATGCCGTTGGCCTTTTCTGCTAATTGGCCTTTTGGTCCTCCAGAGCCTTGGCTGCGCGAAATCTCCGAGACCCGCCCCGCAGACCGTTATCCTCTCAAAATATCAACAGGTGGCCCTGTTGCCCTTCGCCAACGCCACGGCGTTGTATGGGGAGGGACAACAGGTGCGCAACCCCTTCACATCCAAGGTATTCAATACGGGCCCCGTGCCGGAGGAAGCGGCTGAAACGCTGACGCAGATCCTCTGGGAGCAGCTGCAGGCCAAGACCTTGGCACGAATCCTACCACCAGCGCAGAGTGTCGGTGAACGGGCGGAACTGATTTCGGAGACGACCTTGTTCAGTGAACGTCGTCTGGTGGCGGAACTGGGACGCCGACAAGGGGCCGACGCCGTCCTCATGGGAACCCTCTATCGGTATCGGGAGCGGGTAGGTCTCAAATACGCGGCCGATACGCCGGCTGCAGTGACCTTTGACCTGCTGCTCCTGGAGACGGCCAGTGGCCAGGTGGTATGGTGGCGCAGCTTTGATGAAGTGCAACAACCCCTCTCCGAAAATCTCCTGAAGCTCGGCACTTTCATTAAAGATAGGGGGCGCTGGCTCACCGCTGCGCAAATGGGCTCACGTGCCCTGGATGAGATGACCACGGCCCTTGCCCAACCATAGCGTGCCCGGCTCGCTACCTCGCCGATTTGCGTGATTAACCATTGACATCAAAAACGAATGCGTTACTTTATATGTCTTTGGCGTTAAGTTGTCTGGATCTCGATTGGAAGGAAACGGACTGCGCTGATGTGATGGTAAGGATCTGCTTGGTAGCATCCCACCATCGGTGGGCGCATGACGATGCCGGGACCCACCCCCGCCGCCGGCCGGAAGGCCGGAAGCAGCGTGGTGGTGCTGGATCGCAGGGGGGTCCCCCCTTTTCCAATGAGGTGTGGACAACGTCTCCCCCGCGCGGAGGGCGCACTTTTTGGCATCGTTGATCCCGGAAGACAAAATTCAGGAAATCCGCACGGCAGCCGATATTGTCCAGGTCGTCGGCGACCGTGTGGCACTAAAGAAGGCCGGCAAAAATTTTGTCGGTCTTTGTCCGTTTCATGCGGAAAAAACACCGTCGTTCACCGTCAGTCCGGATAAGCAGATGTACCATTGCTTCGGCTGCGGCGCCGGCGGGAATGTGATCGGCTTTCTGATGAAGGCCGATGGGTTGACCTTTCCCGAGGCGGTCAAAAACCTGGCGCAGCGCCTCGGTATCCGTCTGCCCACTGGGCGGTTGACCCCTGCCCAGAAGCGCCGTATTTCCGAGCGCGAGCAATTGCTGGCGATCAACGCGCAAGCGGAACGCTTTTTCCACCACCAGCTTGTCGAAGCAAAGGCGGGTGGCCCTGCCTTGGCCTACTTGGTTCGGCGGGGCATGACGCGTAAGTTCATCGCTGAATACCAGTTGGGATATGCGCTGGATGCCTGGGACCGGTTACTGGGCTACTTGAAGCGTAGGGGATTCCCACCCCAAATGATTGCGAAAACGGGTTTGGCGGTGCCCCGCAAGCAAGGCGACGGCTTTTATGACCGGTTCCGGCATCGGGTCATTTTTCCCATCCGGGACCTCAATGGTCAGGTGCTGGCCTTTGGCGGCCGGGTGCTGGGTGATGATCTTCCAAAATACATCAATGGACCGGAAACAGCCGTTTATCACAAGAGCCGTACACTCTACGGCATGGACCGGGCGCGCAGCGTGTGTCGACAGGAGGGGCGTCTTTATATCGTTGAAGGGTATTTCGACGCGCTTTCGCTGCACCTGAATGGGATCGTCAACGCCGTCGCCACGCTGGGCACAAGCCTAACATCCGACCACGTGCAGATGATCCGGGGCTATATGGGTGAAGGGGGGCAGGTGGTCCTGGTGTACGATAGTGATGCGGCGGGATTGAATGCGGCCCGACGCAGCATTCAAGTCTTTAAAGACGGTCTGCTCGAACCGCGCATTTTGGTATTGCCCGCGGGGCATGATCCGGATTCCTATGTGATGGAGGCCGGCGCTGACCGCTTCCAGGAGGCGGCCGGCAAAACGCTCGCGGCGATGGATTTTCTCCTCGAGCAGGCAATCGCCCAGCACGGGATGACAACCACGGGCAAGATGCGTATTGTCAAGGAGTTGAGTGAGCCGCTGGCGGCCTTGGAGGACTCTCTAACCAGGGCTTTTCACGTGCAAAAACTGGCCGAGCGCCTAGGAATCGATGAAGCCGCCCTCATGCGAGGCCTGCCTGCCACTCGGCAGACGTCATCGGTTGAATCAGCGCCCATTAAACGCGAGACAGACACCGCCGGCATACTCAGTAGCGGCCGGCGAATCGAGCGGCAGATCATCTCCATGATGCTCCAATATCCGCAAATGATCGCGGTGGTGAGAAGCGAGAACCTGTTGGACCAGTTTGAATCCCCCCAACTGAAAGCGCTCGGCGCGACGATTTTGGAATTGGAACTCAAAGGTACCGTTTCTGCGGTGGACGTCATGGAACGCTCAGAAACACCAGCGCTCAAACGCCTGGTGGCGGCACTTGCCATGGTGGAGGAGCATTGGGACCAAGCCGGCTGCGAGCGGCTCCTTACCCAGTTCCGGTTGGGCAAACGTAAGCGGCATGATTCACTCATCGAAAAAATACGTGCCGCGGAAGCAGCCGGTGACATGGAACTGCTGCAGCGTCTGCTGCGGGAAAAGCAGCGCACGCGATCCATAAGTCGCGCCACCTGAACTGCTGCAATTCTGGCGGTCAAGCAACTGCCGACCCGGTAATATGCAAGCTTGGGCTTTTGCCGGGCAGGTGGCTGGTCCGGCTTGGGAGACGGGTGGGGCAAAATAACGACGAAAAGGGCATACGAAGGCTATGACGAAAAAGAAACCAGCGGATGCGAAAGGCCAGGCCACCAAAGCGAAAAAGAGAGCTGCCGCCAAATCATCGACCACGAAAACGGCGGCTAACAAAGGCGGGGCCAAATCGTCGACCACGACGGGATCCAAAACGGCATCCAAATCGGGTTCTCGACCGGCGCTCAAGACGGCGATTGCGAAACCGTCCGAATTGGCGAAGGTAGCCCCGGGCTTCGATGCCAAGATGAAGGCCGCCTCCAAAGCCATTAAAAAACTGGAGATTCAGGGGCAGAAGCAGGGCTGGTTGACCTATGACGAGATCAACGACGCATTGCCCGAGGAACTGCTCAGCGCTGAGCACGTGGACGACACCCTAATGCTGTTTGAGCAGCAGGGGATCGAGGTGGTCGAAGAAAAAAAGGGGGGCGTTAAGCAGAAAACGGTGGCCAAAAAAGTGGTCTCAAAAGCCAAAACCGCCACCGTGGCCGATTATGGTGGTGTCACGGACCCCGTCAAGATGTATCTGCGTGAGATGGGGCTGGTGACCTTGTTGAGCCGCGAAGGTGAAGTGGAGATCGCCAAGAAGATCGAAGCCGGAGAGCAGGAAGTCCTCAAGGCGCTGTTGGAAACGACACTCGGCGTGGCCTCCATCCTGGAATATGGTAGCTTCATCGAGATGGGCGCCTTGCGCCCCAAACACGTCCTGCGCGATATCGATGAGGGCGATACCTATGTCGACGAGGTCGCCCAGATCGAAAGCTTTTTAAATACGATTCAGCAGATCCGTGAAGTGGCGTTAGAGAATGAGGGCTTTCGGGAGAAACTGGCCGGTTTGCCACAAGGAGATGAAGATCTGCGCAAGACCCGGCGCTGCATCATGCGACGCAACCATAAAATCTTTGAACTACTCAAGGACTGGCGCCTGGAGGGCAGCGTCATCGATCGCATGGAGACCGAGATCCGAGATTTGATCGACTGGTACGACGGCCGCCACAAACTGCTTTCGATGACGGCTGACACCACGGGAACGACCCTGACCGATCTGCGCGAAGCGCTGAACGCCAAAACCGCTTTCAAAAAGCTTCTCAAGGGTGGCAATGGCCTTAGCGCCGACGATGTCAACGCCCTCTTCGAGCGGCTCAACCAGATGCAGGCCCAGGTGGCCGATAAGGAGTTCGAAATTAAGGCCAACAGCCGCGCGCTCAAGCGGGTCATGGCCAATGTGGAGGAGGGGCGTCGGCGGGCCAAGGACGCCAAGAGCGAATTGATCAAGGCCAACTTGAGACTGGTGGTGAGCATTGCCAAGAAGTATACCAACCGAGGCCTCCAGTTTCTTGACCTAATTCAGGAGGGCAACATCGGTCTCATGAAGGCGGTCGATAAGTTCGAGTACCGGCGTGGGTACAAATTCAGCACCTATGCCACCTGGTGGATTCGCCAGGCCATTACCCGCGCCATCGCCGATCAGGCCCGTACAATCCGCATTCCTGTGCATATGATTGAGACCATCAACAAGCTGATTCGCACATCCCGCTACCTGGTGCAGGAACTGGGGCGCGAGCCGCGGCCCGAAGAGATCGCCGAGAAGATGGAGATCCCGCTGGACAAGGTGCGCAAGGTGCTCAAAATCGCCCGCGAACCCATCAGTCTGGAGACCCCCATCGGCGAGGAGGAAGACAGCCACCTGGGTGACTTCATCGAGGATAAAAAATTTATGCTGCCCTCCGATGCAGCGGTGAGCCTCAACCTGGCCGAACAAACCCGTAAGGTGCTGGCCACCCTGACGCCGCGTGAGGAAAAGGTCCTGCGGATGCGTTTCGGCATTGGTGAGAAAGCCGATCATACCCTGGAGGAGGTTGGGCAAGACTTTACGGTTACCCGCGAGCGCATCCGCCAGATAGAAGCCAAAGCGCTGCGCAAATTGCGTCACCCCACCCGTAGCCGCAAGCTTAAGAGCTTTATCGAATCGTGATGGAGCGGGCTGCTTTGGATCGCATCGGATGGGATACTGCGGCGCGCCACCGCCAAGTCCGCCCATCCAGCGCAGGGGGCGTCGTCTTGACAAATGCACCGACGACCGCTATTAGGCATAATTTCGTTTTCTAAGTGATCTGCCGATGGAACGCGGGCCCATAGCTCAGTTGGCAGAGCCACCGGCTCATAACCGGTAGGTCCCTGGTTCGATCCCAGGTGGGCCCACTCTCAGGAAGAAACTGCCACCGCCAGGAGATCCCCTTCAATTGCCAGGGGCTGTGCGGTGCACGCGACCGACGACACCCCGGTCCAGGTTGCCAGCGAGGCGTGAGGAGATCTTCCCTCACGCTTTTTCATTTGCTCCCATCATGAGGAGGGGATCCATGACGGCTACCTTAGCAGACATTATCCAGCACATGACGGCGCTGGCACCGCCAGCCTTGGCTGAAAGCTGGGACAATTGTGGCTTGCAGGTGGGAGACCCCAGGTGGCCTGTGCGTCGCATCCTGGTGGCCCTGGATCCCCTGCCGGCAGTAATTCAGGAGGCTTCTGAGAAGGAGATCGATCTTCTCATCACCCACCACCCGCTGCTGATGCAACCCCTGAAACAGATCGATTTCAACTCCCCGGCTGGTAAGATCATCGCCGCCTGCGCCGTTCGGCAAATGGCCATCTTCGCCGCCCATACCAATCTCGACAGTGTCAAGGGAGGGCTAAACGATCATCTCGCCAACCTGCTGAATCTGCAGAAACGCAAGGTCTTGCGTCCCGCTGCGGCACCGGCACGGGCCAAACTGGTGATATTTGTGCCGGCGGACGCCGAAGCCGCCATTCGGCAAGCATTGTTCAGCGCCGGTGCAGGCCTCATCGGGGACTACAGCCACTGCGCCTTCCGTCTGGAGGGACAGGGCAGCTTTCGACCCGGGGCGGCAAGCCGGCCCGCCATTGGCCAAATCGGTCGGACCGAAACGGTGGGCGAAGTCCGCCTCGAGACCATCGTTCCCCAGCATCGCCTCCCGGCGGCAGTGGCGGCTGCTGAAGCGGCCCATCCCTATGAGACCATGGCCTGGGATGCCTATCCGCTGCTCACCGACCCAGCGGATAGCGGCCTCGGTCGGGTGGGTGACCTGCCGGAGGAGATCTCCCTCAAGGCACTGGCAGATCGTGTTAAGATGATTCTGGGTGCCGCTTTCGTGCGGGTTGTCGGGGTGCCGCAGGCGCGCGTAGCGACCGTGGCCTTGTGCACCGGCAGCGGCGGGAGCCTGCTGGATGCCTTCTTCGGGTCCGGCGCCCAGGCCTTCATCACCGGGGATGTGCGCTACCACGATGCCCGTAGCGTCGAGGATGCTGGGAAAGGCTTGATCGACGTTGGCCATTTCGCTTCGGAACGCATTGTGGTAAACCACCTGGTGACACAACTGCGGAATCGCCTGGCGGATCGTCATCCCGATATCGCCATCATGGCGGCCACACAGGAGAGAGAGCCGTTCTATCTGGTGTAGGGCTTAACCAAGGAGGCAGGCTGTCAATGTCTGACGACATACGCGAACAGATTCATACCCTCAACAAGCTGCAAACGGTGGAGGACAAACTGCACCAGTTGCAGATCGAGTTGAACCAGGTAGACACAAATTTGACCCAGTTGGACTCCCAACTGGTGCAATCTCTGCAAGAGGTGGCCAATTTGTCCGGGGAGCTCGAGGCGATCCGAAAGACGTATCGCGAGGGAGAACTAGATATCAAGGTCAACCAGGAGACGATTGCCAAAAGCGACGCCAAACTCCGGCAGGTTAAGACCAACAAGGAGTATCAGGCCACCTTGCGGGAGATCGATGAGCTCAAACGCAAGAACAGTGCTCTGGAAGATGAATTGCTTGGCTTGCTGGACAAAATTGAGAGCACGGAAGCCATGCTGGCCGAACGGGAGAAGCGCGCCGAGCAGCGAAAGAACGAGATCGTTGCCCAGCAGAATTCGATTCGAGAAGAGGCTGCCAAGAAACAGGCCGTCTTGGGTGCGCTTCAAGCTGAGCGGAGCGATATCACCACCGCCATTCCCAAATCCCTTATGGTCCAAGTGGAGAATATCAAGTCACTGCGAGGGCGGCCCATCATCGCGGCGGTCTCCGGGGCGATCTGCAGTGGCTGCAACATGAACATTCCCGCTCAGCTCTACAACGAGCTGCAGCGGTTTGACAGTCTCAAGCGCTGCCCCATGTGCCAGCGCATCATCTATTGGAACGATTTGCGGTCAGAGTAGCACAGACGATCGCCGGACCGATACCCATCGGTCGGGAGGAAAGTCCGAACACCACAGGGCAGGGTGCTCCATAACGTGGAGTCGCGGCGACGCGAAGGCAAGTGCAACAGAAAGCAAACCGCCAAGCTGAAGCGATCGCTTCAGCCGGTAAGGGTGAAACGGTGCGGTAAGAGCGCACCAGTTCTCCGGGTGACCGGGGAAGCTGGGTAAACCCCACCCGGTGCAAGGCCAAATAGGGAGACGTTCGAGGATGGCCCGTCCGAGTCTCCGGGTAGGCCGCATGAGCCGACGGGCAACCGTCGGCCTAGATGAATGATCGTCACCGCTGGAACGGGTAACCGGCCAGCGGAACAGAATTCGGCTTATGGGCTGCTAGGGCCGCATATCCAACCAACTCGGGGAAAGAGGGACATGCTAACGATTGAAGGATTAGAGGTTGAGATCAGCGGTAAACCGATTCTTAACAACGTCAATATGGAGATCCCCGATGGGGAGACCCATATTCTTTTCGGGCCCAATGGCTCGGGCAAAACCAGCCTGATGATGACCATCATGGGATTCTCCGGCTACACCGTCACGCGCGGTAAGATCACGTTCAAAGGCGAGGATATCACCCACCTGCCCATCCACGAACGCGCCCAGCTGGGGATCGGGGTTTCCTTTCAACGGCCGCCGACCATTAACGGTCTCAAAACCAGCCAAATGGTTGAACTATGCGGTCGCGGCCGGTCATTGGACCTGGATGCCATGGCCGAGGAGACCAACCTGAAGCATTTTCTCAATCGAGATGTCAATCACAATTTCTCCGGTGGCGAGATCAAGCGATCGGAAATGCTCCAACTGCTTGCCCAGGACCCGGACCTCGTCCTCCTGGACGAGCCCGAGTCCGGCGTGGACCTGGAGAACATCAGCCTGCTGGGGGATTTGATCAACAAATTACTGCGCCGCGGGACTTATTCGGCCAACGGGCCCAGCCACAAAGCCCTGAGTGAACAGGCAGCCAAATCCGCCTTGGTGATTACCCACACGGGCCACATTCTGGACTATATCACCGCCGACAAAGGGCAGGTATTATACAACGGCGTGCTCTGCTGCTCGCGCAACGCGCGCGAAATTCTGAAGTGGATTGGGGAATATGGTTACGAGGAGTGTACGCGATGCACGATGTAAAATCCAACGAGCAACCCACGGTCGACTTGAAGCAATATACAACGGAGGCGGAACCGCACGCGTATCTGGAAACCCTGGACCGCATCGCTCCCGAGGACGCCGACCGCTTCCTCAATGTGGGCGTCGACCCGCACAGCGCCTGCCGATCAGGGACCTTCATTCAGAAGGACAGCAGCGTCATCCACAACAGCACCTGTCATGCGGGTGTGGAGATCCTGCCCATCTCCGGAGCGCTGGCCAAATACGAATGGCTTGCCGAGAAATACGCCTGGAAATCGGTCGATCCCAACAAGGATTCGTTCACCGCCGGCGCCCGCGAGATCCCGCATGAAGGATACTTCATGCGCATTCACGCCGGCACCAAGGTCGCCCATCCGATTCAGAGTTGCCTCTACATTGCCAAAAACAATTTCTCCCAAAACGTCCACAACATCGTCATCGTCGAGGCCGGTGCCGACGCCCATATCATCACGGGTTGCGCCACCGCGCCCCACCTGACTTCCGGTTTGCATGTGGGTGTTTCCGAGTTCTACATCGAGAAGGGCGCCACGCTGAACTTCACCATGGTGCATGACTGGGGGGAAACGGTCAATGTTCGGCCCCGCACCGTCACCCATGTTGGCCAAGATGCAACCTATATCTCCAACTACATCTCGCTCAAGCCAGTGGGCTCCTTGCAGATGTTTCCCACCACCTACCTGGATGGACCCGGCGCCGTGGCGCGTTTCAACAGCGTTTTGGTGGCCGCTGAAGGCTGCCACTTGGATGTGGGGTCGCGGGTGGTCTTGGATGCTCCGCGGACCCGGGCCGAGATCATCTCGCGCGCCATCGCCGCCGGTGGCCAGATCATTGCACGGGGCGATCTGGTGGGCAACCACCCGGAGATCAAGGCGCATTTGGAGTGCAAGGGGCTGATCCTCAAAAACGGGCTGATGCACGCCGTCCCCGAACTGAGCGGCAGTGTGCCTGGGGTGGAGATGTCCCATGAAGCGGCGGTGGGCAAGATCGACCGGCGCGAGATCGAATACTTAATGGCTCGCGGGCTGGACGAAGATGAAGCCGTCTCCACCATTGTCCGCGGCTTTTTGAACGTGGATATCGAAGGGTTGCCGCCAGCCTTGCGCGAGAAGCTCGACCAGGCGATCGCCGAGACCCAGGAAGATATGATGTAGAAAGGGCCGACAACTTGAACGCCAACGCCTGCGACATCTCCTTTCGGGAAAAAGTGCGCATATTCTCCCACGATTATCTGAAGAGCTGCCGTTATATCGCAGTACAAGGCACGGCCGGCGGGATGTTCACCAAGCGTCTCTACAGTCAATTGATCGCCACATCCCAGGTGCTGGAAGATTTTCTGGACTTCCACGGCGCCAAACACAGCGAGGAGTGGTTTCTCTACCGTGAATTGACCGCCGCCATCCGACATATCAGCCTGGGAGCCTATTCTCAGAAGCATATATTGAATCGTCTGATCTTCTACGATGTGGGCGACACCAAGCACTTCCGCCGCGCAGGAGAAAAGACCCAGGAGTTTCTCAATCAAGCCCTTATCAAGCTGACACCCGATATCCTCGCAGAGGCCAAGCGACTGGAGATCCCCTGTCCACAGGAAGTGTATCAGCCCGAAGATTTTCCGGGCATCACGACCAACGAGATGCTGGCCTATGACATCGACGATCAATTGGCCGATATTCAGAAAAAGCAGACGGTCAAGATCGCCAGCGAGTTTCTCGACATCGCCGCCCACCTGGAACATATGTGCTTCTATGAGCCGTATGATTACGAAGGGATGATGGCCATCGTGCCCAGCAAGGTCAACGAGGTCGAGGTGCGTCAATTTGAGATGCTGGTGCACAACCTGCAGTCCTCCTTCGACACCTATGTCATGCACGGCGGACGTCGGGTGAGTGATGTCAAGCTGCGCGCGCTGCGCAGTCATTTCAGCGTGGTCTTCCACCTGTTTCAGCTCATGGGGCGCCTGCTGCACTTCTATGAGCGCCATCTGCTCGAGGTGGGCTACAAAGACACCTACCGTCGGGTCCGCGATCGCCTGGCCGGCCTCATCGACCCAGCGGGCCTCCTGGACCGCACCGTCAACTACGGCCTCTACTATGCCTGCCATTTTCTAAACTCGGGGCGCGAGACCGCTCGTGAGATCCTCAATGAAAATATTGAGCGCGGACAGATCCAGGTCGGGATTCCAATGAAATTGGGCTTTCACAGCCGCCCCAGCCTACTCGTGGCCAAAATCGTCCAGCACTACGGAGGTGAAGTGATTCTTCGGGTGGGCGAAGACAAGTTCGACGCCAGCAGCGTACTCGACATTCAGTGGGCTGGCGGCAAGATCCAGAAAGAGGAGGTCTCGGAAGTGGTCTTTGAAGGCGACCTGCGGGCACTCAAGGATATCGAGATCCTGGCCAGCGTCAATTACGGGGAGGATACCATGGGCAAAGGTGTACCCTTGCCCCAGGCGTTGAAGTATTTGCGTTGACGGTCACCGAAGTTGGCCGGTGGGCGCATGTGGAGTAGAAAACGACCCTATGACCGCATCCAGCGCCATCGAGAATAGTGCCGCCCTCATCGTCGCCGCCGGCGCCGGTAAGCGCATGGGGTCGGCCACCCGCAAGCAATACCTCTCTCTGGCCGGAGAACCTGTATTGGCGCACACCTTGCGCGCCTTCGACGCCTGCAGCGCTATCTCCGCCATCACGCTGGTGGCACCGCCGCAAGAATTGGAGTGGGTGACGGACCACATCTTGCGTCCCCTCCAAATTTCTTCGCCCGTCACGCTATGCGCGGGCGGGCGTGAACGACAGGATTCGGTTCGACGGGGATTGTCCGCAACGGACTGCCGCCACCCTTTGGTGGCCATCCATGATGGGGTGCGTCCCCTTATCCGACCCGACCTGATCGAGGCCTGCCTATCCGCCGCAGCCGGTCACGGTGCCGCGCTGCTGGCCGTCCCCGTGGCCGATACCCTGAAACAATCCCGCCGGGATCAGACCGTTCGAAAGACCCAGCCCCGTGACAACATCTGGCTGGCGCAAACCCCCCAGGCCTTCGATCAGGCGTTGATTCGTGAGGCCCATCGCAGAGCCGCTGACGCCGCAGTTCAGGATACCGACGATGCTGCGCTGGTGGAGCGCATGGGAAGGCCCGTGCGCCTGGTGCTCGGCAGTCGTCGGAACATAAAGGTGACCACGCCGGAGGACCTCCTTCTGGCGGAAGCATTTCTCGCCGCGGCACCGTGAAGTGGTGCTTGGCAGTGGGCGGGCGGCCTCACCGCTGGGAGGGCAATCGGATGGTGGACAGGAGGCGGGCGGTTAATGCCACTGTCTCGTCGGGTGTCTGAGTCGTCCTCAACTGGCCGCTCTCCTCAAAGGTCTGAAACAGGCGACCGGGCGTCCACCCCATGCAGACGACGGGTTTGCCATACTTGAGGGCCAGGGCGACTTCCGAAATGGTACCGGGACCGCCAGGGCAGGCGATAACCACGTCAGCGGAGAGGACATTGATGAGATTGCGGGCGCTGCCCATGCCAGTGACGATGGGAATCTGAATGCAGGGGGCTGCATCGGCGGCATCGCTATCCGGTAAAATACCAATGGTGAGCCCGTCCGCCTCGGCTGCTCCTTGGGCCGAGGCGGCCATCACACCGGCGTTGCGCCCGCCGTTGAGCAGGACCCATCCCCGGGTGGCGATCTGCCGTCCCAGCGTCCTGGCCATTGCCAGGCTCTCGTCGGATCCACTGCCACCGCCCATGACACCGATAATGATCCTGCGTGTTGCCTTCCCCGTCATTGCAGTAAGCCTTCCATAACGATGCGACGCACTTGGGTGGCCAATTTGGTCGAATCGTGGCGCACTACCGTACCGTCTGTTTCGATGAGATCCGCGCCGAAGCGCCGACGCCCGCGCCAGAAGAAATCTCTCTCCTCGATAATGACCCACTCCGCCTTCTGGGCTCGGTAGAGGGCCATCTGTTCGGGGGAGGGCGGCCGGTCATTGAAAAGAATCCCGTCGATGGGGCGCTTCATGTTCTCCTCCAGGGCGGCAACGAAATCACGGGCCTTAAAATTGTGCGTTTCACCATATTTGGTCATGATATTGAGAACATAAAGCAGGGAAGCCCTGGTATTGCGCAAGGCTTCCGGCATCCTCGGAACCACCAGATTGGGAATGATGGAGGTAAAGAGGTCACCAGGTCCAAGAATGATGAAGTCAGCCTTGTTGATGGCCTCCATAACAGGTGGAAAGATGGAGATGGCGTCACTGTGGTGGGGCACCAGGTAAACGTCTCGAATCTTTTCCCGCTGGGTGCCCCGCGGCATGTCGATGGCGCTTTCACCAAAGACCCGCGTCCCGTCGGTGAGTTCGGCCACCAAGGTCGCACGGTCCATGGTAACCGGTAGGATTTTGCCGTGGACGTCGAGGATCTCCGCCAGCGCCGAGACGCCGCTGGAGAAGCTGCCCGTATAGCGCGAGAGCATCGTGAGGAGCATGTTGCCCGCATTGTGACCTTTGAGGCGTCGGTCGACCTTGAACCGTTTGAGCAGCAGCTGGCGGACCACCTCCTGGTGGGGGGATAGCGCCAGAATGCACTTGAGAATGTCCCCGGGCGGCAGAATTCCCATCTCATCCCTCAGACGACCGGTGCTGCCTCCGCTGTCCACCATGGAGACCACGGCGGTGAGGTCGAATTCCGGTACCTGACGCAGTCCCGAGAGGAGGGCGAATTGACCACTGCCGCCGCCTATGGTGACGATATTGAAACGTTTGGCGGATTCGCTGCTCACGTTTTGTAACCCTTTGGGGTTTAATCGGTTCCTTAGGGCAGATGAAATTGGCCGGTTGTGAAGCGACAACATATCCAAATCACAACCAAAGCGCAACTCACAAGCCGCATGCCGGTCGCCCCTCGTACGAGGCGCAGATTGAGGTGCAGGGGCTGTGAATCCATTGTTGACAAAAGGGGATATTACCTTAGTTTGATGTCATCTTTCAGTAATGCGCCATTACCAACGATGTCGGGCTCGACGTCAAACCATATTTAAGCGTAAACGCTAAGCCATCAAGGAGGAGCGGCGATGCAACAGCAATACGATCCCGGAATGAATCCAGCAGGGGCCAACGAGATCGCCTTCATGAACCAACTGCGCAGCACCTTCGACCAGCTGCCCAACGATATCGACCTATACCTGTTCACGGCACCCGGCATGGATGATGTTTTCGCCCAATCCATACGCCAGGTCGTGCGCGCCTTTCGTGAAGTGACCGATAAGATTCGCTTCCGCGAATTCGGTCTGGACCACGATATGGCCCATACCTATGGCGTCACCGAGGGTCCGACGCTGCTGGTATCTCCCGAGCAGTACAACATCAGCTGGATGGGGGCCCCCATGGGAGAGGAGGGGCGCACCTTTTTGGAGCTGCTCATATTCGCCGGTCTGGGGCGGAGCAACCTCAGCGAACAGTCCAAGAAGATGATGGCCCGTCTCGACGCACCCCGGGAGATCAAGGTGTTCGTCAGCCCCACCTGCCCTTATTGTCCCCAAGAGGCGGTCAACGGGATCCAAGCCGCCATTGAACGGCCCGATCTGGTCAGCCTCGAGCTGATCGACATTCAGTGCCGCCCCGACCTGGCCGATCAATACCAGGCGCATTCGGTGCCGCAGGCTTACGCCAATGACGTCCTGATCGGCAAGGGTGCCCAGCAGGAGGAGGTCTTCATCTCCTCGATGCTGGCACTGGAGGCACAGACCATTTTTATACCCGACAGCGACGCAGAACTGGTTGAGACCGATCTGGTGGTGGTGGGTGGCGGTCCCGCCGGTCTTTCAGCCGGCATTTATGCTGAGCGCAGCGGCATCAAGACAGTTGTGGTGGAGCGTGATGCCCTGGGAGGCCAGGTCGCCACCACGCCGATCGTAGAAAACTATCCCGGGTTTCCCCAGATCGGCGGCAAGACATTGGTGGATATCATGGTGACCCATGCGCTTCAGTATGTCCAGATCTTCAAGGGTGAGGAGGTGCTCTCCATCGAACCGGGCGACCTCATCGAGGTCAAGACCACCCGGCGGCGCTTCAAGACCAAAACCTTGCTGCTGGCCACCGGCGCCAGTCACGTCCACCTAGGCGTCCCGGGTGAGGAGCGCTTTTCCGGTCGCGGCGTGAGTTATTGCGCCACCTGCGACGGGCCGCTTTTCAAAGGGCGCAAGGTGTTTATGGTGGGAGGCGGCAATAGCGCCGTTACCGAGGCGATGCATCTCAAGCACCAAGGCGTCGACGTAACCCTCGTCCATCGCCGCGACACCCTGCGGGCGCAGGAAGTTTTGGTCCATCAACTGAAAGAAGCCGGCGTGCCCATTCTCTGGAACACCGAGATCAAGGCGATCCTGGGCGAGGAGAAAGTCAACAAGGTCGAGGTGTTCAACAATCAGAGCGGCGAGACAGCCACCCTTGATGCCGACGGGGTCTTCATCGCCATTGGTTACACGCCGACGGTGGAACTGGCCCGAAAGGCCGGTGTCGAATTAACCGAAGAGGGATATATCCAGCACGATGACAAGCACCGCACCAACATCCCGGGGATATACTCCGCCGGGGATGTGGAGGGCGGCTATAAGCAGATCGTTACCGCCACCGGTCAGGGCTCATCAGCTGCGATGACGATCTTTGAGGACCTCATCAATCCTTACTGGAAGGAGAAAGCGGCGCTTGAAAGCGCATGAGCCCGCCACTATCGTGCACTTCAGAAGATGAGGGCCCCCAGGGGCCCTTTTTTCTTGGGAAACACCGCGCTCATGATCCGCTGTCAGCCGTAAGGAGGCCTGGCGAACCCAATTCACCCGATTCGCAAATTCCTTTGCTGATCACCATCTTGCGTCCTTCGGCCGCACCTGCAGCGTGGATCTCCGGATCCACCTGACCGTCCCGCCGGACATTGCTCAAGCGGGGATACCGGCGGGCCACATACTGCTGCAGACCGACCTCCTCGCGGCGCACGAGCGCGCGGACCTCGGCGACGGCCATGTTCCCGGCGTCGGCGGCACTGTCAAGCTTGTGGCTGAAGCCCTCGATGAGGCCGGTGGCGAAATCGGTCCTGCGGTAGCGGGAGAGCTTGCGGCCCGATCGAAAGCGCTCCCAAGCAGTTTCGATATAGGCCGACACAAAATCATAGACATAGGCCGCAATCTGGATGTTGGCACGCGTGCCGCTAATCTCGAGCACCCGGCCCATCTTTCCCTTTGCCAACACATAGGCGGGCACCCAGACGCCACTGACGAAGTAGTGCTGCTGCAAGAGACCGCCCAAAGCGTAGGCCTCGCGGAAATGCCGCAGTGCCGGCTGTCCGAGGTATACGCTGACGTACGCTGCCGCGTGTTCGCGGCGCAGCAGTTTCAAATTGTATTTGGCGATGAGGGCGTATGCTTTGACCATGGCCGCTTCGGCTTCGTGGACATTGGGGCTGTCGGAGAGTGCCATGAGCTTTTGAACACGCATCAGGATGCGATCCTCCTCGCTGACGGCTTTGCCAAATATTCGCTGATCCAGGGTGGGGTAGGTGCCAGAGGCGGTTGGATCGGCGTTTAGATGGTGGCAGGCCCGATGAAAGGCATCACCGTGGGGCGCTTCCTCCAGATTCGGCCAGAAAACCGAAACCAGTTGGTGGGCCATCTCATGGCGCAGCACATCGCAGACTGCATCCCAGGGATGGTTCAACACCAGGCGTCGGCTGATGCGGATCTCCTTCCGATCTGGATGCCAACTGCCCAATCGCCCGTCGGCGTTGCTCAGGGAGAAGAGCGGGGGATGCATCTTCGCCGCCATCTCATCGCTGAGCTGATCGCGAATCTGTTCCCACTCCATGCAAAGCCCATGGAGAATACGACGTTCCAATTCAACGGCGAGCTTGTCGGATGGTTTCAAACGGTCGCTCCATTAATTGCGGGGTTGACACCAAGGCTCGGCCCCTCATACCCCATGGCGGCATACCTGTCCAGGCAGCCGGATAATGCGGATGGTCGCGGCAGCCATCCGATCCCCCGCTCGGTCTAGGCAACCCTCAATAAGATTTGACAATTATGGGTGGTTTTACATAATCTCTAAGGTCCATTTGCGGGCTGCCGGGCGATGGCCCAACCGAGTGATCATCTGGTACCCGCGCCGAACGCACGCCTCAACGAGCGCAGACCTGCCGAGAAAGGAGCCTGTCGTATGCCTGAGGGAATTGTCCTGTGGTTTGATGAAGACAAAGGGATCGGATTCATAGAAAGCATCGACGGCGAGGAGGTGTTCGTCCACCATCGGTCAATTGTAATGGATGGCTTTCGTACGCTTGCCCAGGGCGATCGGGTCACCTACACCCTCGAAATGACCCGGCGGGGAGCGGAGGCCACGGATGTAAAAAAAGTCGAATAGAACAATCAATATGCTCGAATCCACCGGTCGACCGCCCCTGTGTGGACTTGAGAATCACCCATTGGTGGATGCAGATCCAGCAGTGAACCAGAATCGACGATGAGGATCCCGCGATGCGCCTGCCCAACCATAGAGGCTGGACAACAATTCTGAAGTGGTATCTCAGCGCCCTGATACTTGTTTTTCTGTTCGCCTGCAACAAGGGCGGACGCTACGATGACGATGGGGACGATAACGGGCAGAATCCGCCCCCTGGATTCAGCCTCAGCGGGACCATCGGTGTGGCGGACAATACCTTCGTGGACCTGGATACCAACGACGAGGGCGCCACGACCGTCGATAACGATAATTTCGGCCAGGCCCAGGAACTGACGGTTCCGGCGGTCCTCGGTGGCTATGTCAACCGCAGGGGCCAAGGGGCCACCGGCAACAGCTTCGATTCAGGAGACCCGTCGGACTTCTATCGAGTCACCTGCACTCGTGGACAAACCATTTTTCTCAGTTTCAGTGAGGATGCTGCCAGTCAAATCCATCTCTTCCTCTATGATGATGCGCGACGCTTGGTGGACACCGCCAGAGGTGCCGGGAACTCCCAATCCCTTACCATCGATGCGGCGGGCACCTATTTTTTGGAGGTGTTCGCAGAAACCGGTGCTGCCAACTACAGCCTGAGCATCAATCTGGCCGAAATTCCGCCAACTGCCGCAAGCGAAGCGTTGCGGTTGAGCGATGACTTCATTCCCGGCGAAGCCATTGTGACCGTGTCCGCCGACCGTTATGCGACGGCGGCTCGGCAGGCGAGCGCGGGCGTTTCGGCAGACCTCACCGCCTTGGGCATCACGGCCGACGGTGAACACGGTCCCCAATTGATCCGCTTTTCGGTGGGAGATGACGCCAGCAGCCCAGTGCGCGCCTTCACCAGCGGTCTCGACACCCATCACCGCCGTCACATCGATCCTGGCGACGGCGACCGTCTGGCCAAATGGGACACCTTGGAGATGGTCCGTTATCTGCGCACCCAAGCGGGCATCGAGACCGTCGATTTAAACTATCGTCGCTACGCCCTGGCGGTGACGCCAAACGATACCTATTTCGAAAATCAGTGGCACTACCCCCTGATCAATCTGCCCAATGCCTGGGAGCAGACCCAGGGCACGCCAGCAGTGCTGGTGGCCGTGATCGATTCGGGGGTTCTATTGGAACATCCCGACTTGCAGGGCCAACTGGTGGCCGGCTACGATTTCATAGCCGATGCCAACATTGCCAATGACGGCGACGGACGGGACGACAATCCGGATGATCCGGGGGATTCCCTCCTGCGAAACAGCAGCTTTCACGGCACCCATGTCGCCGGTACCGTCGCCGCCCGGAGCAACAATGCCGGTGGTGTCACCGGCGTCGGCTGGCAAACCCGGATCATGCCGCTGCGGGTGCTGGGCGTCGGGGGGGGCACCTCCCTCGACCTCATACAGGCGATCCGCTACGCCGCCGGTCTATCCAACCAAACCCGGCTATTGCCGTCCCAGAGGGCCGATGTGATCAACATGAGCCTGGGCGGTGAACAGTTCTCGACGTCAGAGCAGAGCGCCATCACCGCCGCCCGCAACGCCGGGCTCATCATCGTTGCAGCGGCCGGAAACAGTGGGGACCAAACCCCCCAATATCCAGCCAGTTACGATGGGGTGGTGAGTGTGTCGGCAGTGGACAACCTGGCGGCAAAAGCACCTTACTCCAGCTTCGGTGCGATGGTGGATGTGGCCGCGCCGGGCGGCGATATGGGGGTGGATTCAGATGGTGACGGCTACCCGGACGGGGTGCTCAGCACCTGCGGTGAGGAGAGCGACGATGCCGCCGCTCCCGTCAATATGGTCTATTGCTATCAACAGGGTACCTCCATGGCGGCCCCCCACGTAGCTGCCGTAGCGGCCCTGATGAAGGCCGTCGACCCGGACATGACACCCGACGATTTCGATGCCCGGCTGATCAGCGGAGAACTGACGCGCGATCTGGGCGCCATGGGCCGGGATGACGAGTTTGGCCATGGCCTGATAGACGCTTACCAAAGTGTGCTCAGCGCCCAGGAAAACGCCCCCACAGTGGTCCTGGTCGCTCCCTCGGCCCTTACGTTTGGTCGCACCGATGCGGACCTCTCTTTGGCAGTCAGTCGCCTGGGGTCGGATGCGCTGACCATCCTCTCTCTGGACAGTGATACCGATTGGGTGCAGGCGGAGGCCAATGCCGTGGATGCGAACGGTTTCGGTACCTACCGCGTCATGGTGGATCGCACGGGCCTGGCCGACGGTATCTACACCGCTGATCTGGCGTTGGTCAGCAGTGCGGACACCCAGTCGATCACGGTCCGTATGCAGGTCTTGGCGGAAACCACGCCAGGCGATCTCGCCAACCACTATATCTTGCTTGTCGACAGCGTCACCGGTCTTGTGACGGCGCAGGCCCAGGCAAGCGAGACCAACGGCAATTTTACCGTGGCGGATGTCCGTTCGGGCAATTACTATCTCGTCGCCGGCACCGATATGGACAACGACAATTTCATCGGCGATGCGGGCGAGGCGTTTGGGGCCTACCTTTCCCTGGACAACCCGGTGGAACTGACCATCGATGGGGACCGCGGCGGCCTGGACCTGATCACCACCTTTCGACTCTCTCTGCCGGGAACCCTGCCGGAGGCCTTGGCCCCAAACGGTCTCCCAGGCTATCCGTTGTCCCCGGGGGCCGGCGCGCCGTGATCGGCAAGCGGATCCGCCTGCGATTGGACGGTTACCACGAATCACGCGATGCTGATGGGGAGGGTGGCCCCTGCCAATAAGCGTCAACCGATCCGTCTGCGCAGATCGGCAATCGTCTTCTGGTAATTGTCTGTACCGAAAATCGCCGAGCCTGCCACAAACACGTCACACCCTGCCTGGGCGACCGCTGCGATGGTGGTGGGGTTGATCCCCCCGTCCACCTGAATGAGGGCCGCGCTGCCCTTGGCCACCAGCTTCTCCTTGACACGCCGAATCCGCTCTATGCTTGCGTCGATGAACGCCTGACCACCGAATCCGGGATTGACGCTCATGAGGAGGACGTAGTCAAGATCCGACACAATCCACTCCAGGCTCTCCAATGACGTTGCTGGGTTGAGCACCACGCCCGCCTTGGCGCCGGATTCCTTGATCAATTGCACGGTGCGGTGCAGATGGCCGCTGGTCTCCACATGCGCACAGATGTAGTCGGCGCCGGCCTTGGCAAACGCCGGGATATACGCGTCGGGATCGCTGATCATCAAGTGAACGTCGATGGTCAAATCGGTGTGGGGACGGATGGCCGCCACCACGGCGGGTCCAAAGGTGATATTGGGCACGAAGTGGCCATCCATGACATCCACGTGGATCCAGTCGGCACCGGCGCGGTCCACCGCCTTGATCTCTTCACCCAGGCGGGCGAAATCGGCACTCAGGATGGAGGGGGCAATGTAGTGGGGCATGGGGGTGGGACTCCTTTCTTGCCTTTGTAATTACTTGAGAATACAACCGATAACGCACCATGCGCCGACCTGTCCACGAAGCCCGCGATCAGTCCAAGACCTTCGTCTCCACCAGATCATTGTCCAGGTAGACGAAGAGGGAGGCCGGCCGAGGTCCCGCGACCAGGAGCCAGATCTCCTGGCCTGGCGGTACGAGGGCATCGTGCAGGTCCCGGGTCACATCCCCCTGACTGAGTCGTACCCGCAATTGGTGCTTAAGAAAGCCTTGGGGGGTGCGGTAGCGAAAGAGGTGCAATCCGCCGCTGATCGCGGTGGGGCGCTCAAGATCCGGCGGCAGCCGATTGAGCACCAGGGAGACCGCCTCACCCGAAGCCAAGCGCTGACCCTGCGGGGGTGATTGGGAAATCACCACATTCGCTCTATGACCGGGTTGGTGGCGGGTGCCCACCTGGGCGACACTCAAACCATATCGATCCAGTAAACGGGCCGCCTCGTCCAGATCCACCCCACTGAGGTCCGGTACCTTCAGACCCTTTGGGCGCGGCCCCAGGCTCACCAGCAGATCCACCGCTTGTTGCGTCGCCGTCTGAGTGCCTGCCGGGGGGTATTGTCCAATGAGGTGCTGCCTGGGGATGCGGCGGTGGTGGCTGTAGGTGAGGTTCCCCACCTTGAGGTCGTTGCTCTCCACGATGACGCGTGCCTGCTGGAGAGAGAGCCCGATGACGTTGGGCAGTTGGATCGAATCGGGGCCACGCGAGAGAGAGAGGTTCACGTCTCGGCCGCTCTTCACCTCGGCGCCCGGCTCGGGATTCTGGAGAATGACGTGATGCTTTGGGATGTCGTGGTTGTAGCTGGAGCCTTTAACCTTGGTGTTGAGGCCCAGGTCGGTGAGCCGTTCCAGGGCGTATACGACGTGCTTGCCGCGCAGGTCGGGGATGACGACCACCGCTTCGCTGTCGATGATGGCCGTCAGGGTCAGATAGGCGCTGACGCCTACCACCAGGACAAACAGACCGGCCAGGATGAGCCATTTGACGATTTTTGATACGACAGCCATCCTCGCTCTCCCCAAACGCCCGCGGATTGGACCGACAGCCGATCCCTTTGCATCGCGACTCTTGCGTCTTGGCGACCTAGAAGTCAACTTGCAGCACGAGGCCTATACCATCCTTTTGGGGGGGCGGCAACATGCCCACGCGCCAGCGCTTGGTGAGGCCGTTGCTGAAAGCCCTGACGGCCTGGCGGTTGTATTTGTGGGCATCTCCGATGGCACCGTAAATATTGCCGGTGTAGAATCCCAGCCCCACAAATCCGATGACGCCGCCCAGGGCATAGAGCTCATGGCTGAACGCCTCCACTGAGGCCCAGATCAAACCGCTGTTGACCAGAAAGGCAATAACGGCATCCGAGTAGCGCTCGCAGTAGAGCTGCCCCAGACCGGGGAGGATGGCGAGGCTTCCGGCCAGGGTAGGGGACTTGGAGGGGATGCGATCCGCCGCTGTCAGATCGGCCAGTAGAAGGTCGGTGCGGTATTGGGCGCGGTTATCCGCAGAGATGGTGGTCAACGCTGCGCGCGCGGCCGGCCAATCCCCCCGATCGATATGGATCCAGGCACTGCGGAAACGCGCACGGTCCTGCACAGCGGCGTCCCGACTGGACCGGATAAGGTTGTCGAGGGCCAACAGCGCCTGATTGGGCGCCCCCCGCTGTACCCAGGCCTCTGTTTGGAGGAAGGCCGCCTGGACGGCGGCGGGGTTGCCCTCGAAGCGGCGGATGACGTCCTCAAAGCTCTTGACCGCCTCGGCGGCATTGTCCGAGAGGAGTTGGGCTCTGCCAATCTGGAGCAGGGCTTCGGCGACCCGAGGATCTTCAGGGAAGAAGTGGGCGAAGCGTCGAAATTCGGCGATGGCGCAATCGTAGACCTGGTCCTTCAGGCATTCTTGGGCATAGTCAAACTGTGCATCGGCCGTGATGCGGACCTCCGCCGCTCGGCAGGGCGCAGTGCCCCCGGCCATGGCGATGGCGAGGGCCACCCAATACAATAGCGCCGTTGTCGTCCGATCGGGCTTGCGGAGGCGCAGCATCACGTCGGCCTTCAGGGGGCGGCCGCTGGTGCGGCCTGGGGTGGCTTCCACCACCAAAAATCGTTGTTCGAGACAGGGTCGTAGATTCGGCGACGATGTCCCTCCCGCACCACAGGGTTCCGGTGAATCTCATCCCGCCCGCAGCGTAGCAGGCGATCACAGGTCATCACCCAACCCTTCAGGCTGCCATGTTTGCGCAAACTCTGCAGGGCATAGGTGGAGCAGGAGGGTGTCATGGGACAGCGATCGCCATCGGCCCGGCTGAGGAACCGCCGAAAGAAACCGATCTGCTGGGCCAGTGGCGAAGACAGCGGCTCAGACAAGGCGATGGCGGAGGGATGTTCGCTGCTGGACTGGGCGCTGGCGACCATCGGTTGCCAGATCGTCAAGATGGCGGCTGTCGCGACAATGAGGCCAACGGTGGGCCGTCTATATCTGGGTGACACGAATCACCTCCTCTATGGTAGTGATCCCACCCAAGACCTTATCGACACCGTCGCTGCGCAGGGTGACCATCCCCTCCATCTCCGCCTGCTCCTTTATCCGGAAACTATCGTAGGTTTTTTGGATGAGGCCTTTCAAAGTGGTGCTCATGGTCATGATTTCGAAGATGGCGATGCGTCCGCGGTACCCGGTTTGAAAGCACTGGTCGCAGCCGACAGCCCTGTAGACCATATGATCGGCAATCGTCCCCGCCTCGACACCGAGCGCGCCGATCGCCTCGATGTTCTCCTCTGGCGCTTTGCAGTGATCGCAGAGCACGCGCACCAGGCGCTGGGCGATGACGGCCAATACCGATGAGGAGATCAGAAAGGGTTCGACCCCGATGTCAACCAGGCGGGTGATGGCACTTGCCGAGTCGTTGGTGTGCAGGGTCGAAAAGACCAGGTGGCCGGTGAGGGCCGACTGGACGGCGATTTCGGCCGTCTCACGATCGCGGATCTCCCCCACCAGAATCACGTCCGGGTCCTGGCGCACGATGGAGCGCAGGCCGCGGGCGAAGGTCAGATCGATCTTGGGATTGACTTGGATCTGGCTGATGCCGGGTAGCTGATACTCCACCGGATCCTCGATGGTGATAATGTTGATGTCGGGGGTGTTGATGGAGTTGAGGGTGGCGTACAGGCTGGTGGTCTTGCCACTGCCCGTAGGGCCGGTGACGAGGATGATGCCGTTGGGGGACCTCACCAAGGCCTTCATCTGCTCGAGGCGTTCGCCGCTGAGCCCCAGTTCGGCCATCTCCAAGATCGACCCGCTCTTGTTGAGCAGACGCATCACCACTCGCTCGCCAAACTGGGTGGGCAGGGTGGAGACACGCACGTCCACTACCTGGCTGCCCACCTTGACCTCGAAACGCCCATCCTGGGGCAGGCGCTTTTCAGCGATATTGAGCTTGGCCATCACCTTGATGCGCGAGGTCAAAGCCGGTTGAATCCACTTGGGGGGACTGAGCAGGTCGTAGAGGATGCCGTCCACCCGATAGCGCACCTTAAAACTGTCCTGGTAAGGCTCTATGTGGATATCACTGGCCCGCGCCTTGGTGGATTGGCTGATGATGTGGTTGACCAGCTTGATGATGGGGGCGTCGCTGGTGTCTTCCAACAGGTCGGCCGTATCCTCGATTTCGCTGATGATGTCGCTGCCATCCTCCGCCATGTCTTGAACCAGCTGTTCGGCTGAGTCCCGGCTGGCGTCGAAAAAGAGGTTGATCGCCGCCGTGATGGCACTGCGGGTGGAGAGCACCAGCGTGTGGTCGTCCAGTTCGAGCATGCGAACCAGATCGTCCAAGGGTTGGAAGGTGGTGGGATCGTGAACGGCGATGATGTGAAGCGGCGGGCTGAGCAGGGACGTTTTGAGGCCACTCTCCTCCTCTGTCGATGCGGATTGACTGTCCCCCAATCCACCCCGCACGGCCAGCGGTACCATGGTGTGTTTTTTCAGAAACTGGATGGGAACTCTTTCCACCAGTTCGCTGCCCAAACTCTCCATGGGCAGCTCGGGCCAAAAGGGGATGTCGTATAGCAGGCTGTAAGCGTTGAGCAGGTCCGGTTCGGAGATCAGCTCGCGCTGAATGAGGATTTCCCCCAGGCTGCCGCCCTTTTCACGCTTGATCTTGCGAGCGTCCTGCAGGTCTTCGGCGTTTAGGCCGTAGGTCTGTTGCAGTATGGTGCCGAAGTCTTTTCGCATGGTCGTGGTGTCACGCTTTTATCGGTTCGGTATGCTCGAAGGCCCGTGGAATTCGCCGTTTTGACCGTGAGGGCGCTACTGCTGAGCGGGCTGAGTGAGGATCTTCCCCGCGATCCCCTCATCATCGAGGAGTTCCTGATAGAGCTGGGCTTCGCCCAGGGTCTCGAAAGCTCCCAGGCGCACCCGATAACGTTCTTGCTCCGCCGCGGCGCTCTGGTGAAGATAGGCGGGAAACCCTTTGCGCTGGAGCTGGCCAGTGAGGGCTTCGGCCGGTGATTTGGCGTCGTAGGCGGCGACCTCCAACTGGTAAGGCTTGCCCTCTATGTCCGCATCTGTTTGGGGGGCGATCGCCTCCGGATCCACAGCGGAGCGAGGCTCCGTCGTGGTGCCCGGTGCCGGCACCTCGATGGTGGAGCGCTCCTCCCGCCGAAAGAGCTCCACCGTTCCCTCGCGGACGGTTTCAATCTCGGTGCGCTTGTCTTTGTAAACCGCTGTGGCCTCCGTGGGATCCTTGATGACCTTGGGGGTCAGGAATATATAGAGATTGGTCTTTTCACGGTTGCGCGCCTGGCTGCGGAAGGCCCACCCCAGTAGCGGAATGTCTCCCAGACAGGGGACTTTGAGATCCGTGTTGTCGATACTGTCATCGATGAGACCGCCCAGCACCACCGTCCCCTGGTCCTGCACGATCACCGTGGTCTCCACGGTGCGCTTCAGCGTCGTGGGCCGAAAGTCGGTGGTCGACTCCAGGTCAGTGACCTCAAGGGTGATCCCCATGCGCACCATGCGGTCCTTGCTGATATGGGGGGTGATGAGCAGGGTTTTGCCCACATCACGGTACTCGAAGCTGTTGAAGGTGTCATTGTCGGTCGTGGTGGCTTTGGTTTGAAAGGGGACGTTGCTGCCCACGTAGATCTTGGCTTCCTCATTGTCGGTGGTCAGAATCTGCGGGGTGGAGAGAATTTCGACGTCGCTGTCCTGCCGGAAGGCATTGACCACCGCCGAAATGGACGGGAAGAGTACGCCCGAAATGCTCAATGCTTCGCCGAAGACGCCCAGGGAGAAGCCATCGGCCAGCCCAACCGCGCCGGTGCTCAGATCCTGGGAGGATAGATTTGAGCCGGTAAAACCACCGCCGTAGATGGCGTCGCGGTCATCATAAGTGGTCTCTTCCCCCACTTGCCACTCTGTTCCCAAGCGAAAATCCTTGTTGACATTCACCTCCATGATGAGGGCTTCGATATAAACCATGGCACGGGGAATGTCGATTTTGCGGATGATGTCCTGAATCACCTCGTAATCCTCTTTTGAGGCGGTGATGATCAGGCTGTTGGTGGCCTTGTCGGCCGTGATGCGGACGTCCTGGGAGAGTACTGGCTGGGTTTTCTTGCCGGGGGCTGCCTTGGTGGCAGTGCCCTTCTGGGGGATGTCCTGGAGTACCGAAGCGATATCTTCGGCCGTTGCGTGCTCCAGGTAGTAGACGTGGATATTCCCCTTTCCGCGGGGCGTTTCCTTGTCCAGCAGGGCCACCAGCCGCTTGACCCGTTCGCTCTCCGCCTCACCGGAGAGCATGATGATGCTGTTGGTTCGTTCGTCGGCCATAAAGGAGATGCCCACGACCGGCGCGCCCTTGGGTCTCGGGCCGGTGGGTTTGAAGACGGTGCCGAGGATTTTGACCAATTTGGAGGCGTCGGCAAACTCCACCGGCAGCACGGTGACCTTTTGACCCGTGCCGGCGACATCCACCGCTTCAATGAGTTTGCTGAGGCGTTTGAGATTGGAGCTCACATCGGTGATGATCAGCATGCTGGATGGGGCATAACTGAGGATGACGCTCGATTTGCTCACCAGGGGCGTCAGTAAACGCTTGACGTCGTCGGGCGAGGCATATTTGAGGGGAATCAGCTGGGTAACGATACGGTCTTCGTCTTCGAGTTGACGTCGGCTTAGGCGGGTATCGATGCTTTTGGTGCGTGCGTCCGGGGAGGGGACGATTTTGGTGACTTCACCCGAGGGAACCGTGGTGAAACCATGCACCTCCAGAACGGAGTGAAAAACCCGATACGCCTCGTCGATGGAGATCTTGGCCGGCGAGATGATGGTCACCTTTCCTTTGACCCGCTGATCGATGACGAAGTTCCTCCCCGTCAGCTCACTGATGAACTTGACGAAGACGTTGATGTCCACGTTGTTGAAGTCTATGGAAACAAAGCGGGCGCTGCTGTCTCGGGTGGCATTGGCTTGTTCCGGAGCTGGGGTTTGCGCATCGGCGCCGAGACCGGTGATGGCGGAACACAGAATGATGCAGCCCGCCAGGGCCAATGGCAGCGCGCCTCTCAGACGATGGTGGCTTCGTGGTGGTGTCGGTTGTGTCATAATCGCGTCCGTCTTGCGGTTCCTATCGGTTTGACAGCGGTGTTGTGCTGAGCGGGGCCCCTATTTGACGTTGTATTCGATCGATTTTTCGCGACCCCGTCGCTTGAGGTCTACCAAGACGCTATCGGCGGTTTTCAAATTGTCGTAAAGACGCAGCGCGTCATCCACCGATTGGATCTGCTGTCCATCCACGCCAACCAGGACGTCTCCGTTGCGCAGTCCCATGCGCCTAAAGATGGAGTTGGGCTGGATATTGGACAATGCCAGGCCGTTGGGTACACCATCTTCCATGTGTGGCGTGATTTTGACCTGGGTCATCAGCTTGGTGATGTCTTGGATCGAGTCTTCAATGAGCGAGCGCTTGAGGGTGATGCGCTGGGCCCGTCTGGGGCTATCCACCTGGGCTGCAGAGACGGACCTGCTGGCGACGCTACGGCGGATGGGACCGCCGATACCCCCTTGGAGTTTTTCCATCTCGAGAATCTCATCTTTACCATTGACCGTTAAAATCACCTTCTCGCGCAATATGGCCTTCACCGAGGCGTTCTGGATGCTGTCGCCCTTCCGGTAAAGATTTTGCTGGCGAAGCGTCGTGTCTTCGATGACAGCGTAAGCCTTGGCGTCGCTTCGCTGAGTGGCTTCCTCAGGCGGCGCCACCGTGCCCCACAGCTTCAGCTTGAGCTTGGTCTGTTCGAGGGCTTCTAAATTGAGCTCGGTCTTCTGCTCAGGCACCGGCGCCGCGACCGCCTTGGTTTTAAACAGGTCGCGATCTAGGATCGACCGATAGTGGCTTTCGGCTTTGGGCCGTTCCCGAATCTCCTTGGCCTGGGGGATCACCGCCGCGGTCACCACCGGGGTTGTGGCCAGCTGTCGGCCCAAGGCCTTGTAAAAAAGGCCAACGCCCAAATAAGCGGCCGCCGTCAGGCAGATGAGATTCACGATGGTCAAAATGCGAGTGGTCATGGGGTTATCCCTATTCTATTGCGCCTATCTCAACGAGAATCCGGGTTGATCGATGGTACCCGTGATGCGAAAGGGCAATCCTTTCTGTCCCAGATTCCGGCCGCCCAGGAGTGCCACGGGTAGGTTCGTCTGTAGCCTGGCCATGAAGTCCGCATGGGGTCGCAAAACCCCGGAGAGGTTCAGGCGGCTTTGCCCCATGGGTGTGCGCAGCATCACCGAGCCGCTGATATTCCCGTCGATCTCATTGCCGTTGAGGTTGCAGCGACGCAGTTGGAGGCGTCGGGGCGACAGGTTGAGTTGGGCCTCGATGCTGGGAAAACTGAAGCTTTCAAAGCCGAACATGGGATTGACCAGTTCAAACCTGGCGCCGGCCACCGTCAGATCGGCGGTACCGCTGCCGCTGCGACCCGTCGTGGCTTTGTAGGTGATCGTTCCGCTCAGCAGGCCGGAGATGATATAGTCGGGGATGGCCCGCAGACCGGCGATCTCCTGGAGGGCGACGCCGTCGATGGCGGCGTCCATCGCCAGGGCCGTCTGCTTGTCGGTCCTGATCACACTACGGCCGTCGATGGCACCATCGCTGGTGTCGATTTTGAAGTTGACGACCTTCTCGCTGCCCAACAATTTTAGAAGCGCCGGCCGCACAACGGCGCGGCTGGCAGTCAGCAGGGGCAGCTCCTGGTACTCGCACAGGACGTTGGCGAGGACGAGGCCGGGGGGAAAGGCGGCCGAGACCTGACCAATCTCCAACGACACGTCAGGTGCGTTCTGTCGCACCTGTGCTTGGATGTAGGTGCGCAAGGTGTCAGATGGAAAGAGGAGGTAGAGGAAAACCGCCACCATGACAAGCGTGAAGGCGATGTAGAGAAGGATTTTCTGGAAACTGCCCATAGAGTGGTCCGTCTTGTTATGCCCTGATGTTGCCCACCGATGATGGCGCGTACTGCCTTACACCAGGGGGGTCTCCACCTGGAGTACGGCGTTGATAAAGCCCGCTTTGCGATCCGTTTTCGTGATGGCCAGACGCTTGATCTCCACCATGTTGGCCGAGGTCTCGATGCGGTACAGGTAGGAGACCAACTGCTCCATGTTGATGCCCACCAGTTTCATCTCCACCACCGACACTTTATATGGGCTCCCCTTTGGTTCGGTTGTGGAGGGTTTCATGTAATCGATGTTGCCCTTGAGCTGCGTCTTGCCGGCCAGCCCGTCCAGAAAGGAAAAAAGGGTGAATCCCCGCGGGCGACGTCCCATCCGCTGGGTCGAGCGATTCTGCTGCTGCTTGAGCGCCTCCGCTTCGGTACTCAGGGAGCGCATCTCCTGGACGGCCGTGAGCTTCCCGGCCACACTGCGCTGGAGCACCTCCTGGCGATCCACAATGGGGAAGATGATAAATTGCACGAGGATAAAAACCACCAGGGCCGCTGCGCCAACGCCCAGAATGATTTTTTCCCGCGGATTCAACTGATTGAGATTTATGGGCAGCTCCATGCGATGTCCTATTGTTTTCGGATCGATCTATTGCGGGGTGGGCGATCCGTATCACGGTTCTTGGCAAAGTCGTCCGCGGAGTGGCAGCGGATATCGGCGACGACCAGACCCACCACGGTGCGCCGCCATTAGGATAGTTGCAGTTTCAGTTTGAAACGCACGCGTTTGCCAGATTTATCCATATTGGCGGAGCTGATCGTCACCGCTGAGAAAATTTCATTCTGCTCAAGTTGGTTCTTGATACGATCGACCTCTTCGAAGCCCGCCGTATCGCCATCCACCAGCACACTGTCGGGACTGATGACGAGGCGGGTCAGCTCCACGTCGGTTTCATTGCCGATCCCACTGCTCACCGCATAGAGGACGTCGATGGCCCGATGGCCGCCGCTGACGCTGGGCGCCCCCACCGCCGCCTGGCGCATCTCCTCGATGCGGGTTTTCATTTGATGAACCGGGTCCACGATATTGGTGACCTCAGGGAAGGTCTTTTTGAAGAGTGTCGTTAGCTCCTGGTCGAGCTGGGCCTGCCGATCTTTCAGCGATCTACCCGCATAGAGATAGCCTCCCAGGAATAGGGCCAAGACGACGGCGACCAGGACGCCGGTGGCGATGAATTGCTCTCGGTAGTCACGCCATTGGCGCTTGAGACTGCGGCCCCGCTTCCGGAAATTGAGACAGTCCCAACCTTCCAGTTCTGTGAGGGCCAGTGCGCGGGCATTTTGCGTGCGGCAGGGATTCCACTCCTCCAAGGAAACCACCGGCTCCAGATCGTTGGGCACCGCTACGCAGTCGATGCGCTCGACCGGCAGCTCGAGAAATTCGGACACCCGTTTTTCCGCTGCCGGCACATCGATGCCGTAACCGGTGAGCAGGACCATATCCGGTTCGAAGGGGATTTCACGCAGCTCCTCATAGCTGGTGATGGTACGGAGAATATTGTTCCCCAAGGCATGGATGTCGGCCTGGGGCGTTTTTCCGCGGTGGAGGGGCCGAATAAGGGCGATGCGGCCGCTTTCGATGAGGTAGAGGGTATGGTGGGTTTCGTCCGAATCCACCAGAACCGTCCGCTCCGGTGTGGTCGCCATGCGGGCGATGCTGAGCGCAGTGGGCAGGGCACCGGCGGTGATCACGACGGGATCTATGCCATTGGCGATCAGGGCCGCCAGGCTGTCCTCAAGGAGCTGTTTGTCCACCGCACCGGCCAGGATCTCGGAGGATTCTGCCAGCCGCACCGGCATGAAATCCACCGCCATCTCCTCGATGCCGCCGGCCATGGCGGGTTCCATCTCAAATGGCAGAATCTGGGCGATCTTGCGTTCGTCACGGAAGGGGACCTCCAGGTTGCGATAGGAGATGCGGTCCGCCGGCAGCGAGACGGCGCTAACCGCCCCACTCAGCTCAATCTCCTCTCCAATTCTGGCGAGGGCTTCGCCCAAGCCCCCCTCCTCATCTGCCTCGCGTGAGAAGGAAACCGATTTACACGCCTCGATATGGCGTTGCTTCATTCCCGCCTGAACGACGACGGCAGTGACCGTGTCGTGGCGGATATCCAATCCTAGAAGGGTTCGGCTCATGGGTTTCAGATCTCCACCGTTCCATACCGGTAGATGTCGTCAAGGTATAGCGGATGTGGGTCGAAATGGTGCTAGTTGTGCAGGTTTCATGCCCGGCTGAACCGCAGTGTTCGGCAGGGCCACCCGAGATGGCGCTGAGGATGCCGGGAAAGGCCCTCGACCGGGCGCAAAACGCAACTAGCAGCGCCGCCAACCATACGTCAATCTGCCTGCCAATTCAAGATTTTACAATACCATCGGCCGGTATCTGGATTGTTGCGCCGGTGTACAACGGCGTGTCGCGTCATTTTAACGTCGTCAATGCCGGCCGTTACGGTCACTCTGAAGAAATTGCTCTCTATGGTGATCAGGTTTTCGTCGATCGTGATGCCGCTGAAACCAGGCACATTCTTGTGCCAATTCTGGCGCGTCACGTCGTGGGCGTACGTGCCGTCGGTCTGCTCGTCGCGGTAGTCGATGAGGGCCTGGGCCCAATCGGCGACGTCCTCTTCCAATAGGGCGGCCACCACCGGCAGCTCGGCCGTATTGATATTGATTCTGCCGTCGTAGCGGAATCGATTGTCATCGGTTTCGGTGGCACCGTAAATGGTCAGGTAGTTGGACAGGCCCATGAGTTCACCGAATCCAAAAAAGAGCTCCGGCGTGACGCCTTTCACCAGGCTGACCTCGTCCAAGTGGGTAAATGGGCCGTTCTTACAGGCGTAGGGTGGATCGAGATCCTCGTAATAGCTCGACTCTGCGCCGCTCAGGCCGGTGATGGCATCATCCTCGCCGCTATCTAACCAATCTTTCACCGAATTTATGATGGTGGCGGTATCGGTGTCGTCCATCTCAACTGTCTCGATGGCGGTGTAAAGATCCAGCAGGCGTTTGGCAAAGCGATCCCAGAGCGTATGCTGATCCGGGTTGAATTGCCGTCCATCGGGGAAGTTGACCAGGGCATTGATCTGGATCTTGGCACGCTCGTCATTGATCACCACCTCCAACGTGCCGTTTTCGAAGGGCAGGGCGGCCAGGGCGGCCGCCATCGCTTCCGCGGACGCCCAATCCTCCTGTAGGGAGTCGGTTTCGCTATCCTGGCGATCCTTGATCAGCATCGCCATGGCGGCGTGGACGCCGGATAGGGCCATTTCATTCATGAGAAGCTGGTCTCTCTGGGTTGCGGCCATCTCAAGGGATTTGCGCACCTGACGATTGAGATGCAGTCCGGCCGTCATCAACAGGACAATCACTGTCAGGGTCATGAGAAGGGCCACTCCGCGCTGCGACGCTAGCGCGCGCCGGCCGGTGGTTTCGCCGTATGTCGCAGCCGCCATCACTCCTCCTCCACTGGCAGGCGGAAGACGGGCAGATCCACACGCGTCTTGAGGGTCACAGAACGCTCCGGCGTACCGGTTCGGAGGGTGATGGCGATGGACCGCGGACTGGCAAAGTCGTAGTCGTCCGATTCGGTATCCCATTGCTCGAAATCGCCGCCTTCGGCGTCGTAGTAGGTGAGCTTGAATTCCAGCAGTGCTTCACAGAGGATGGGGTCTTGGTTGTTGGGCTCAAACTCGGGATAGGGATAAAGATGATCCGCCCGCCGCAACACCCAATTATCGGGGGTCAGTTCCATAGGATAGTAGATGATGCGGGCAATCCCGAGGCGAGGGTCCCCATGGAAGGTGATATGGGCAAGGGATGCGAAGCGCAACTGGTCAAAGTCGGCGTTGCCCGCATCGGCCTGGCCGCCCACAAGACGAAACTCATGGGGATCGTCGTTGAAACCGGGCTTGCGGTAGAGCGGCGGTAGGGCAAAATGGACCTGTCTTAGATCCCGCGTGATGCGGTCCAGGCTGGCCCGCGCGGCCTGGTGCAGGCCGGTGTCCAGTTTGAGGATCTCAGCACCGTCTGAGAGTACGCCGAAACTGCCGAATACGGTCGTTACCAGGATACTGAAGATGAAGATGGCCAGCAGGATCTCGATGAGGGTGAACCCATCCATGGCCCCAATTGGACCCTTGCGGGTACGATACCCCATGCATCTCCTTCGGTTAGACATTATTGTCAAAGCGGTAAGTTCGCAGCGAGAACGTATCTCCCTGCTGAGCGTGGGTGATGACAATGTCGATCTGTCTCATGGACTGCAGGGAGAGGGTGAGCGCCTCGGCCGCAACCTCGGTGACGGTGATTTCCCAGCGATAGTCGGCATAGGCATCTTCGAAGTCACCGGTGTCACTGGTCAGATCCCTGGGGGCCTGGGCGTTCAGCTCTGCCAGTTTCGTTTCAGCCAGCAGCGCGGCCGTGGTGTAGAAACGGGCGCTCTGATTCATGGCGAACGCCTGCGAATAGAGTTTGTAGACGGCGGAAAGGGCGATGGCTACAATGGTCACGGCCACCATCACCTCCAAGAGGGTAAATCCGCGTACGCCTTTAAAACCGACCGACTGATTCATGTCCTTTTCGCTTTTCAGAACTCCTCAAATCCATCCAGTCGCGCCACCCGCGCCAGAAAAGGCTCCACCCAAAAGGTGTAGCGATCATCGTCATCGTTGGTCAATCGAATCAGCGCCCGATCGGAGTATCCTTTGGGCGAGAAATTGAGGGCGGCCGTCCCCGACTGGATGGGGTCCTGTCCGGGGAGGAGGAGGGAGTGGAACTGAACACTTTCCGGCAGTTGGAAGGCCTCTTTCTCTTCGGCGGCGGCTTCTGTTTCGGGCGCCATTCCTTCGTGGGTCATCCAGAGTCGCTGGCGATCCAGATCGATGTGCAGGGTGTAAGCCTTCTGCTTGCGGACCGCTTCATTCTTCAGCGCATTGATGTTGTTGATCAGCCAGCGCGACACCTTGCTGGTGGGGTCGCTCACCAGGGATGCGCCTATTCGGGGAATGGCAACGCCAACAAGCGTGGCGATGAGGGCGATGACGACCATCAACTCCAGCAGGGTAAACCCTTCGGCCGCGCGCGGCGCGCCGCAGATTCGCGGCTGTCCGTTCTGCATCGATAGGCGACACGCCATGGGCCCGGTTCTATTCCGTGTCCCAGTTGGAGATGTCTTTATTCTTTTCGACACCGCCGGAGACACCGTCGGCACCGTAACTGACAAGATCATAATCCCCGTTGCTGCCCGGTGACAAGTAGATGAACTCGTTTCCCCAGGGATCCTTGGGGACCTTGCCTTTTTCCAGATACCCCCCCGTGCGCCATTTGCTGCTGCCATCGGTGGCGGGTGCGCTTACCAGGGCTTGAAGGCCTTGTTCGGTGGTGGGATAACTGCCAATGTCGAGCTTGTAGAGCTTGAGGGCCGTGCCGATGCTCTCGATCTGCATCTTGGCCTTGAGTTGCTTGGCCTCCTCAGGACGGCCCATAATACGGGGAACAATGAGGCCAGCCAGAATCCCCAGTATCACAATGACCACCATCAGTTCGATCAGTGTGAAGCCTCTTTGGCTCAAGATGGCGGTTCGCTGCCGTGCTTGCATGCTTCCTCCCTGCCCGAAACCGGCTTAGGCGTTTTGGCAATGGTGTCCCAAGAATCGTGTCGGCAGCCGAGCTGCTGCCGTTATGATATGCTTTATCAGCACTTCTCGGTACTTACTTGTTGTATCTTTAGCCGGATGCATTTTAGCCTTTCCCTCTTCTGTTTGCAAGCAAGGTGTGGCCTCCACGAGCATCCGCGGGCGCCGTTTCTGGGAAAGGCAGTGGGATTTGCGGCGGCCGGTTGGACGGTGCCCCACGATCCCTGGCAAGCTTACAGGATCGCCATTATCCCCAGATGATCGCCAGATTACCAAATGATCATGATTACTACTCGGGAGGGGCAACCGCTGCGCTGGCTGTCGTTCCGATAAAGCTGCCCACTAAGCGATGGTAACCTATTTTAATTATTGAAGTCTTGACATTTTTACGCCGATCCAACTATAGTCGCTTGGATTGGATCAGAATCGCATCGATGGCATTTGATAGAGACGGCTATCATGTACACTGCCTATTTCGGGATGTCCCAAAAGCCATTCCATCCCGTTCCCAACCCAGAATTCTTCTTCCCCGCGCCCAGATATCGCGAATCTTTGGCCCATATTCAATATGGGTTGATGGAAGGCGGCGGCATCATTCTGCTCTCAGGCGATCCAGGGTGCGGCAAAACCACGCTGATCCGCTATCTGGTCAATCAGATCAGCGCAGAGTATGTCACAGCGGCTCAGTATCACACTGGCGTCGGATCGGGCAGTTTACTGTGGTTCATGCTCAACGAATTCGGGCTACAGGCGAAGGAGCGAGACCGCAACCGGTCCATTGAACTTGTCTACCGCTACCTGCACCAGCAGCACAAGGCCGGCAAACGTGTCTTGCTCATCGTGGATGAAGCCCAGAACATGTCCCACCTGGCACTGGAGGAGATTCGTCTCCTCACCAACCTTCAAACGCGCGATACACTCTTGCTCCAGGTAATGCTTGCCGGTCAGGCGGACCTCCAGTCGCGACTGGAGATGCCGGAGTTCGCTCAAATCCGCCAACGGGTCTTTGTCAATACCCATCTGGCGCCGCTCGACGCGGAGGAGACGGCAGGCTACATCAATTCTCGCACCCAACAGGCAGGCGCCAGCGATCCGCTTTTTACAGAGGATGCCATCGAACGCATCCACTCCGCTTCCGGTGGCGTTCCGCGCATGATCAACATGATTTGCGATTCGGCCCTGTTGTTTGCCTTCAATGACGAAGTTCAGCCCGTGGGGCTGACCATCATCGAAGCGGTATTGAAGGAGCGCGGTGGTGTCGGGATGCCGATTCAGGCTGGCGAAAACCCCAGATCCACGACGGAGGGCCCTGGAATGGACGACCGCTCGGAAGATCTGCAATTGGACCGGCGTCTGCGGGCGATGGAGGAGGGGCTCCGGACGATTCAGGCTGAGCTGCGACGGAAGGCGACCGCCCCTTCCGGAACTATGGAAGGCAATCTCGACGATCTCGTGGGAACGCTCAAAGCCCTTCTGATGGTGGAGCGTCAAAAATCGGATAAATTGTTACGCGAGAACACCCTTCTGCGGCAGAGATGCCAGCAGTTGATGCGGGCCAAGGGCGCCGCATCCCCTTCCGCTTCAGAGACCCTGCAATCATCCGGTTCCTACACAACCAATTGATTCATCTCAAATATCGGAAGACAAATTGAGAGGACGATGAAGCCCACCACCAGGGCCATTCCCAAAATCATGAGGGGTTCCATGAGGGACGTGATGCTCATGACACTGGACTCCACCTCGCGTTCGTACACATCGGCGATCTTGATCAACATCTCTTCAAGATCGCCGCTGTGCTCACCCACCTCAATCATTTGAACCGCCAAGTGGGGAAAGGTGTCGGCTTGTCCCAGCGATCGGCCGAGACCACGCCCCTTTTCCACCTCGACGGCGGCCGCCTCGATGGCCTCGCTGATCAGGCGGTTACCGGCAATGCCGCGGGCGATATCCAGGGCGATCAGCATTGAAACGCCGTTTTGCAGCAGGGAGCCCAGCGTGCGCGTGAAGCGGGCCACGGTCAAGCGTCGCACGAGACTGCCGAAAAGGGGCACGCGCAGCACCATGCGGTCGATAATGAAGGCGCCCCGGTCGGTTTTTCGGACCATCCGCAGACCGATGGCGGCAGCTATGATGAGGAGCAGGAGCAGCCACCAGTACTGGGTCAACCAGGTACTCACCGATATCAACAGGAGGGTGGGCGTCGGCAGCGCCTTGCCCATATCGGTGAAGATGGAGGTAATATTGGGGACGATGAAGGTGAGGAGCAAAACGAGAACGGCGGCCCCGATGAGGGCCATGAAAATGGGATAGGCCATGGCGGCCCGGATGCGGGATTTGAGCGCCTGCTGTTTTTCGGTAATGTCGGCGAGACGTTCAAGGACGATCTCCAGCGTGCCCGAGGATTCGCCAGCCTTGACCATGTTGATATACAGGTTACTGAAAATGCTTGGATATCTCGACAAGGCCGAGGCGAAACTATTGCCTTCGACAATGGCCTCTTTGAGCTGGGCAATGACCTTCACGAACCCCTGGGACTTGGTTTGGGGCACCAAGGCCTCCAGGGCGGATACGAGGGGAAATCCGGCGCCAACGAGGGTGGAGAGCTGTCGGGTCATCATGGAGACGTCGCTGGTTCGCACCCGACTGAAAATGGACCCGATGCCGGGTTTGGCTTTTCCCTCGATTGCTTTGCTGCGGTGACTGGCCTCTTCGATGCTGACCGGGTAGCTGCCGCCGGCGCGCAGCTTCTGTTTCGCCACGGCAGCGCTTTCTGCATCGATGATGCCCGTAAGGGTTTTCCCTTTTGCCGATAGGGCGGTGTAGTCATATACGGGCATGCGGCAAACCTGTGTTTAATGTATTAGGTGAAATAGGATGTTTTAGTAATATGTAATATATATTAAATATTGAAAAGCGTAGATTGAGGATCGCTTGGTTGTCTCCATGTACGCTCGCCATCAACCGGGGCCTGAGGAGCGAGATTCGCGTCTGACCCCAGGTTGACCCGAGGAGTTCCGGATCTCCGCACACCTCATGTGCGCAGACGGGTCAACGCCACCATGAAAAAGCCGTCCATCCCGTGGTGGTGAGGGGTGGTGACCAGCGCACCGCGTGGATCCATAAGCGCTCTAGCTGCCGGTAGCAGCCCCTCGACGGCCCTGTCTATATCAAATTCGGGGTGGGAATTCAAAAATGGATCGACAATGGCCGTTGTCTCCTCAGGCTCCATGCTGCAGACAGCGTAGACCAGGCGCCCGCCAGGTTTCAGCTGTGTCGCCAGATTGGCGAGCAGTCGCTGCTGACGAGCCTGGTAAACTGGTAAATCCTTGGAGGTGCGGCGCCATTTGATGTCCGGGTTGCGACGCAGGACGCCCAGACCGGAGCAAGGGGCGTCCAACAGGATGCGGTCGAACCGTGGGAGCCCCGCCATGGCATCGGCGTGCGTCAGATCCAGGGTGCGAATCTCCACATTGATGACGCCAAGCTGCCGCATTCCTCTAGCGAGCCGTTCCAGCTTCGCCGGCACCGCATCGGCGGCGATTAAATGACCGTGGTTTTTCATCAACTGCGCCAGGTGACCCGTTTTGCCCCCGAGACCGGCGCAGGCATCCAGAACGGTTTCTCCGGGCTGTGCGTTGAGGAGGTCGCCGACAATCTGGGCGGCCTCATCCTGGACCTGGCAGGTACCGGCCTGAATGGCTGGCCATGCTGCCGGCGGTCGGCGCACCGAGGTCAGGCGGACGGCGAGCGGGGTGTAGATCGAAAAGCGCGCGCTGGCCTCCTTCGCCAGGGTTCGGGCCAAATTTGCTGGGATTGTCTTCAGCAGATTGGTCCGGACGGTGATGGGTGCTTGGGCGGTGAGAGCAGCGCCCAAAGCGGCCGTTTGGGAAAAGCCCAATCGCTTCAACCAGCGCCGGACCAACCAGCGGGGTAGGGCGCAACTGACTGCCAGGTGGGTGTCGGGAACAGCGTCCGGATCGGGCAGGGGAACCGTCTGGTGCGCGCGGGCGGCGTTTCGCAGTAGGGCGTTGACAAAGCCAGCCCGGCGTCTTTCACCGATGGCCTTGGCGAGTTGAACGCTGGTGTTCACCGCTGCTGCATGGGGGATCCGATCCAGAAAACAGATCTGATAGAGTCCGATTCGCAACAGATTGCGGAGTGGAACGGAAAGGGTTTCCGGGCGTTGATGGGCGAAATGGGCCAGGATCCAGTCCAAGCGCCCCCGCCAGCGTTGAACGCCGAAGCTCAGGCTGTGCAAAAGGGCGCGATCCCTCCGGCCGAGGCCCGGAAATCGACGGTGGATATCCTCGAGAAGATGATCCAGCGTCCGATGGCCGCTCTCCAGTCGATTTAACACGTCAAGGCCGAGGCGCCGGGGGTCGGCCTGCCCGCCGGAAGGGTCCTGAGGCATCGTCATGGGATCAGCTAAAAACAGTTCCCGGGCATAGATCGCAGCCGCAAAGAAAATCCTTGATGGCCAGCCGCTTGCCGGACGCTCCCTGGATCTCCAGGATGCTGAGCACACCGTCGCCGGTGGCCACGCTCAATTCGTCGGCGAATCCTTGGACGATGGTCCCCGGCGCGGCGTCTGCCTTGATCGGCAGCGGGCGGGTTCGGAACAGCCGCAGACGGCGTTCGTTGCAAAAGGTGAATGCCCCCGGCCATGGGGTCAATCCCCTGACCAAACGGTCGATCTCGATCGACGAGCGATGCCAGTCGATACGGCCGTCGTTTTTGGACAGCATGGGCGCCAAGGTGGCTGCCTCGGGCTGCTGCGGCTCGGGCTGCAGATTCCCATCGGCCAGCCGCGCCAAGGTTTCGATGAGCAGATCAGCCCCCATGGGGGCCAATCGGTCATGCAGACTCTGGGCGGTATCCGTGTCGCTGATGGGTGTCCTTGCCGTTAGCAGCAGGTCGCCGGTATCCAATCCGGCGTCCATCTGGATGGTGGTAACCCCGCTTTCCGGTTCGCCGTTGATGATGGCCCATTGGATGGGAGCGGCGCCGCGCAGCCGGGGAAGCAGGGAGGCGTGGACGTTGATGGCTCCCAACGGTGGCAGTGTCAACAGCCGTATTGGCAGAATCTGCCCCATTGCGACGACCACGAAAAGATCGGGTTGAAGTGCCTGCATCTCGTCGAAAAAGGGATCGCTTTTTATCGACTTGGGTTGCCGCACCGGATAGCCGAATGCCTCGGCCGCCACTTTCACAGGCGGCGGCGCAAGTCTGCGTCCGCGCCCCTTGGGACGGTCAGGCTGGGTCACCACGCCGATCACCCGGTGAGCGCTGTGGTGGAGCGCTGTAAGCGTCGGGACGGCGAATTCGGGGGTTCCCATATACACAATCGAATAGGATCGGCTCATTCGCGGCGCAACCTTTTCTGAATTTTGCGCTTGTACATCTGGCGTTTGAGGCGGCTGATGTGCTCAATGAAGAGGGTGCCGTTGAGGTGGTCGATCTCGTGTTGCAACACGATGGCGTGAATGCCCTCCGCTTCGAAACGCAGGGGATTTCCGTCCCGGTCGTAGGCTTCAACGAGGATCCGTTCGGCGCGTTTGACGTCGGCCCTGTAGTCGGGCACGCTCAGACACCCCTCATTTTCGGAAAGAATCTCTCCCTCTTTCGATACGATCACCGGATTGACGAGAATATTCAGGGCGCGCGTCTCATCCTGGGGGGCGATGTCGTACAATAGGAAACTCTGGTCGATCCCCACCTGTGTCGCGGCCAGGCCGATGCCTGGGGCGGCATACATGGTTTCCGCCATGTTATTGAAGACCTCCTGGAGTTTACCGTCGATCTCTTTCACCGGTTTGGTGATGGTCTCGAGGAATTGGTCCGGGTAGGTCAAGATATCAAGTATTGCCACAATTAAAGCCCTTTAAGAATTCAAAAAAATTATAAATTTTTATCAAGGCCATATGGTTACGATCAGGCATTTATGGGCGACTTAGCGCCACCTGCATAGGAGACCTGCAAGATGTTCACGCTGGCGATCCAGGCCGATACAAATCCCACCAAGATCACCGGCAGAATCTGCAGGGCATGGTTGAGTAGGGTGGCACCGGCGGCCGCATCGGCCGACACGCCGAAGAGGCGCAGGGCGAAGACGCCACCAGCCTCCCACAGACCCCAATAGCCAGGTACAGAGGGCAGCGCAATGAAAAAACAGATCAATACCAGGACGGCGACCCACTGTGAATACCCAAGGTCCACACCTGGACATCCCAGGCCGACAAGGAAATAGGAGCCCGCCCCGACGCCCCACACCATCACGGAGAGAAGTGCACACATCATCAGACGCCGCGGCGATTTGACCGTAGCGAAGCCCGCCGCAATATTTTCGTTGAGCGCGATGAGGGCTCTGCCACAGGTCGCCAAGCGCCGTTTGAATAGTGAGGGGCCAGCGGCTGGACGCATCGTCAACCGTTTGATGATGCCGTTTATCCAGTTACGGGTGCGGTCCATACTCACCAAGGCGATGGTGACTATCAGGATGACACCGATGCGGCTGGTGCTCGCAGCGACCTTCTCAAGCAACGCCTTGTTGAGGGTCAGCTCGCCAAATCCCACCTCAAATTGGGGATCAATTTCGACGAAGGCAAGGATTAAGATGAAGGCCGCCAATAGAACCACCATATCGAATGCCCGTTCAGCAGCGACGGTGGCCAGGCCAGTGGTAAGCGGCACCTGATTGCGCTTCTTGAGAATGACCGGACGGGCAATCTCTCCGACGCGCCCGGGGAGGATGCAGTTGATCATGAAGCCGATCATCAGGGGGTGGTGGGCGTCCCAGAAACCGATCCTCGGCGAATGGCCCAAGATGATCTGCCAGCGCCACACCCGCAGCAGGAAACTGACCAGCACTGCCAGCACAGCGGGCCCCATCCATAAATAGTTCACCTGGTTGAGGTAGGCGGACAAGTGTTTCAATGGGACGTTGCGCAACGCCAGGTAGAGGGCCAGGAGGGAGAAAGCGATGCCAACGGCGAGGGAGACGAAGAGCCTTCGTGGCATAATGCGCTTTTACCCCATGACCTCTTTGAGGATCGTGCGGGCGGCCTCCACATCTTTGCCTATTTGAGCGGAAAGCGCCTCCAGGCTCTCGAATTTGCGCTCCTCGCGAAGTCGTGTCACGAAGTTGACCTTGATCTTTTGGTGGTAAATATCCTCCTCGAAATCAAGGATGTGAACCTCGACGGTGAAGATGTGGTCATCGAAGGTGGGACTGTAACCGATGTTGGCGACGCCGGGAAGGGTTCGCCCGGCGTGTTCTATGGTGACCGCGTATATGCCCGACCTGGGGCATAGTTCATCTTGGAGCGTGATGTTGGCAGTGGGAAAACCCAGCAGCTTCCCGCCCCGATTGCGTCCTTCTGCCACCGTGCCCCGGATCTGGTAATAGCGGCCCAGCATGCGTTTGGCTGCCAGCATATCGCCTGCATGGACCACCTTTCGAATATTGGTGCTGGAGATCCGATCGCGATGGCCATTCTGCGCCTGGATCCAATCGGTGATGAGGACCTCAAATCCGCTTTCGGCCGACATCTCCTGCAGTGTTGCCACGTTGCCCTCCCGGTCACGACCGAAGGTGTAGTCTTGGCCGACCACGATGGCTTTAACGCCAATTTGTTTCACGAGCAGATCGTCGACGAACTCTGCAGCGGTGAGGGCGGCGAACTGCTTGTCAAACGGAACACAAATCAACACATCGATGCCCGTTTTGCCGATCAATTCCACCTTTTGCTCGTACAGCGTAATCAGGGGCGGATGGCCATTGGGCTTCAACACTCGAATGGGATGGGGCTCGAACGTCATCGCAACCGATGTGCCGCCAATGGCATCTGCTTTTTCAACTACCGTATGAAAGAGGGCTTGGTGTCCAATGTGGACGCCGTCAAAGTTGCCGATGGTGATCACCGCTTCCCGGAATGGCGTTTTGATCTCGGCAAGTGTTTCGATCAGTTTCATCAACCGCACCACCGATCTTATTTGGCGTTGAAACAGAGGCGGGTCACCAGGCCATACATAAGTAAAAAAACATTTAATTACAAATAGTTAATATCATCAGTTATGGCCAAGGGATCCACATAAAACTGCTTGACAGTACACTCAAAAGAATATAATTAGGGCATCCACAAAACGAAAGCAACCATCAATTCAGGTTGAGTTCCCAAGTGCCGAAGTGGCGGAACTGGTAGACGCGCTAGGTTCAGGGTCTAGTGGATGTATATCCGTGGAGGTTCGAGTCCTCTCTTCGGCACCACAAAGCTTAAAAAGCCGTAATCCCATTGGATTACGGCTTTTTTCATCTGACATGAATTGAGGTGGCCACTTCATCCATTTATATTCCGATACGCCGGTCGCTCCTAAGCTGGGGTGATCCGTCTGCGCTTCATCGGTTACGCCGAACAGGGCTGGTGAGCGGACACTGACCCAAATCGCCCCTCCGTGTCAGCCATCGATGCGGCCAAGCCGCTACCCACATCCACAATCGCAGCCGCCACCGCACCCCCCTTCGCCATGGTGGGTGGCTTCGGCCATGGCCTGAACCACTTCTCGACTACTGGCGCTCGCCACGCGGGTCACCACAGTTTTTACGAAGATGGGTCGGTCGTCGAACAGATCCCGAAAGACGGGCGGACGCAGATGTTCGAAAACTTTGTGGGGCTGGCGGGCAGGTATCTCGACACAGAATTCGTCGCCGGGTGATTTTCGGAAACAGGCCATCTCAAACGGCGTCAAGCCGTCGGCGCCTGCTCCCGCCACGAATGACCACGCTACCGGCTCTGAGACGAGGTCCATCTCATCGGATTGGTGTCCGACCGTCAAATCCACCTGAACTCTTGTGAGATGATCCACTTTCATCGCCGCTCTCCTTAGGGGAAGTCGAAATCACTGCCTGCCGAAACCACTAATACCGGGTAAAAAGTAAGGCCATCGGCGTGCATTGCAAGTCGACGGTTGGCAGAGACACTATGGGATGGCGACTATCCCTAAAGGATGTATTGCGCTGGTTGGATACCGAAGTGGCTGGGGTGGTGGGTTTTAACAACTCTTGGGCATGGCTCAGCAGTGGACAGGTCTATCTCCTCCTGGGCCGTGTAGTGCCCTTCGCCTTGCGTGGACAACACCACCACGACGGGCCGGCTGCCGTCCTGCGTCGGCGGGTTGGACTTCACCAGGGCCAGCTCTCCCGATTCGAGTTCCAGCAGGGTTCCGACGGGATAGGTGCCGAGCATGTTGCAAAACACTTTTAACAAGATGGGATCGAAATCGGTGCCGGCTCTCTCCATCATCCAACTCAGCGCCACATCCGGGCTGAATGCAGTGGGCCTGTAGATCCGTGGAGCGGTCAAGGCGTCGTAGACGTCGGCGATGGTCAAAATGCGGCTGATCAGCCCAGGACGCCTGTTGCCAGGTAGCTGGGGATAGCCGCTTCCGTCATATTTCAGGTGGTGTTCGAACGGCGGAACCAGAACCCGCATCTTCACCTGTCGAGAGGCGCGCAGTTGAAGGATTTGCTGGACACTGCGGATGGTGTGTTGCTGAATCGTCGCCCGTTCGGAGTCGTCCAGTTGACCAGGTTTATTGAGGATGGAGAGGGGGATGTCGACCTTTCCCAAATCGTGAAAGAGGCCACAGATCCCGATATCTTCAACCACGCGACGAGGGATGCCGATCTCCAGCCCCAGGCACATGGCGAGTATGCCCACATTGACCGAGTGGGTATAGGTGTAGTCGTCATGCATGCGGATCGTGCTGAGGGCCCTCAATACAAAACGGTCATCAATGAGCATATCGACCATCTTCTGAACCACCCGAGTGGCCTTGCGCAAGCCAGCGGGTTTGCCACTGCCAACTTTGTCGGCGACCTCTTGAAGGGCCGTATAGGCAGAGGCGTAAGACTGTTTTGCACCGGCCACCCTGGTCTGTAATGCGACCGTGGCGGCATCGGCGCCGGTCGTGACCGTGAGGCTCTCGACGCCCTCCAACAGGGCAGGCTCATCCTCCTCCGGCGCGCTGAGAACTTCCACCCAATCCAAGCGGTGGCGGTCCAATTGTTGTTCAAGCCACATTTCCGGCTCTTTTTCGCGCCCGGATTGGTTGAGCAGCCGGGCCAGGTCCAACACGGCCGTTTCCGTGATATGGGCCGTTTCGATGGTGAATACGAGACCGGGTAGCTGCCGGCGCTCAAAAAAGGCCAGGGCATGTTCAATAAGATTGGCGGTTTCCTTGCGGAATCGAAGCTTTTCGCTCTGGATATAGAAGCCGTGACCTGTGGAATGGAGGGTCAGGCGCCCGTCATCGGCAAAATCGTTCAATGCCTGAATGCAGGCTGCCGCACCTTCAGTGACAATGGCGTTGTTACGTTGGTGAATGCGCACCGCTTGGAGCAGACGGAACAGTGCGGCCAAAAGGCGCTCACCTGAGCGTTGCACCTGGTTGGCCGGATCGTGGCGAGCTTGAGACGAGGGCATGTGTGGACATTCTCCTATGTTGCCAGCGCTTTGCGAGACGCCTTGCGAATGGCTGGGAAGAGACTCTTCGCGGCTTTTGCCAGAATCTGTTTGGCACGTTCGCCCGGGCACTGCCGCAAGGCAACAGCAGCGCCCAAGCGGTGAACGTTGCCGCCAAACTGCAGAAGACCGCCGCCTGAGCGGTTCAAGAGGCAAGCCTCTAAAAATGGTATCGTTGCCTGGCTGCCGCACCGGCCCAACGCTTTGTAGCAGGCGATTAAATGGTCATCATCTTGCTCGACGGTGGGATCGTTTTGGATGTAGTTTCGTAAAACCGCTTCCGCACTGGGATCTCTGGTACGGCTGATGTAGTCCAACGCGGCGGTTCGCACGCCAGGGTGGCTGTCTGCGAGGTAGTGCGCCAGTAACTCCATTGGCGTGGCCGTTTTGGCCAACATGGTCTTTACGGCCGTCTCCCGTACGGCTCCTGATGGGTGACGCCCCAGTCGCTTGAGCAACGCCTCGACACGTTCGCCCGACATCTCTCCCAGTATCATCACAACCTGCCTGAGCGTGGCCTCGTCCGACCCGCTGATGCAGCGTTCAAGTACCTGGAAGTTGCGGCTGGCAAGTTTGGCGGCCGCCACTACCAGCTTCTGATGCAGTACGGTTCCGCGCACACGATTGAGCTCCGGCGCCAACACGGCGATGAAGGCAGGCGACATCAAATGGATAAAACGGGTCGTGTGCTGCTGCTCCGTGGCGGTAAGGGTATACAGTTCTCCGAAAAACTGGGTGTGTCCCGTCCATGCTGAATGGCTGGAGAGCCTGTTGATGAAGTCATTCACCGCCTTGCGTTGCCAATCGATGCGAGTGTTCTTTTGAAGGAGTCGAACGCCGCGCAACAGCTCGTGAAAATGGCCGGCCTGACGGTGGTAGAGCTGATCGAAGAGGAGATCGTGGAGCACTTCCAAAAATTGTTTGAAATCGGTTATTTCTGTTTGCTGGGCCAAGGTGAACAGCAAAATCTGACGCACGACAGCGGTATTGTCCTTGGTTTCCAGCGCCTCGATCTGGTTCTGGAGCTGGGCTTTCTCCTTTTCGGATAGACGAAGCAAGTCACGACGCGTGGCCGATCGCTCGATCTGCACCGTTGCTCTGCATCGGCCAGCGGGTGTGCCCCCATCGGCAATGCTTTCAGAAGGCTCGTCCGGCTCCTGCGCTTCGTTACTGGGTGCGGATTCCGGGGGGCCTTCCAGGCCAGCGATATCTTCATCCGGCCAAACACGGAAATGGGAAAAGTCGAACTGGGGTTTGACATCCCAGAATTCTTCCACGGCCTCATAGCGAATTTGCTTCAGGTCGGCCTGCCAGAGCTCGGTGACAAGGTCCCCTTCCGGTTCATCCACGAGTATGCGGTAGCGGTTGACCACTTCCAGGAAAAAGGCCAGTTGATGTTGATCGACACCCTTTTGGAATGCGATCCAGAGGAATCCGTCTCGGAGCAGCGGCGGCAAAAGGGGATCATCCGCCGGCAGGGGTTGATACAATCGATTGCCGTGATAGGTTAGTCCTTCTCGGCTGATCTCAAGGTGCAGCTCCGGCGCCGCTTCAAAGAAATGTGCCAAGGCCTGATCAAGGGTGCTGATCTGTTTCTGAGCCATGACGTGACCGGTCGGATATAAGGTGAAGCTCTTTGCGGCCGTTGCCAGGGCGGCCACCGCTTCCCTGGCGGCCTTCAGTGTCGCGGCACTGGGGCCTTCGGAGGCGGCTTGCTCAGCTGTGGTATCGCGATTCATGGCATGTGCAGTTTCACTGGTCAATTCGATCACTCCGTTAGAGATAGACGATACATGCGGGCTCTCTCCGCCGTCCTCGCCGGAGCGCCAAATTAAGCTCTCCGTCTTTCATGCGGCCGCTATTAGAAACAATCGTTCGGCGATCTCCACTCCGACGGTGATTAGAGAGCCGGAATCCTTTCCATTAATCAGTATCGGCAGCTCGGACTCAATTCAAAAGTTACACGGCAATTTAAAGCTAGGGCGGCGACGGCCGAAATTCCCATCAAAGGTCCGCATCGCGGCCGGGAAGTGCGGAATTTGCGCTATTTTTGTATTATATTGACAATTTAAGCTTGGTAGGATAGGTAGCCAATTCGATTGACCGAAATATCGGGAGTCCCCACCTGAACACAGGTGGTGGGGACGGTGGGTATATTGCGGTAGTCGCCGTCAATGGATGAAATCCCGACTGGGAAAGGATGTCCAGGGTATGGTTATTATAAAAAGAGAGATCTTCGTTTTGTTCCGTATTGTCGCCAGCTGCCTCACCGCCGCCTGCTTGATCTTCTTTTTCTCATCACTGGCTGGTGAAGATCTGATCCGCAACAACACGACGATTGAAAAAACCGAGACCCTGATGGCAGAGATCAATGGGGAGTTAAATGGCGGCATTGTGAAGCGCATCTCCCAATTGGGAGCGGTACCCGAGAAAAATCCCTTCCGGAAGTTTTATGCAGTTGAGCTGGCCAAAGAGATCCACGAAATTTCACAAGTCACTGAAAAACAGCGCATCATGTTCGACACGTACAATGTCAGAGGCTTTGAGGCCCAATTGCAGCGCATGATGCAGCAGACCCAAAATGCCGATGTGGACAGCCTCATGGACGAGCTGGAGGTTGTAAAAAGAGAGCTGAAAAATTCGGCCAACCTTTTGGATAAAAAGAACAAACGTCTTGTGCGTCAACGGATGGCCTACATCGCACTCTTCTTCCTGCTGTGGATCGGCCTTTACCTCTATTTCAGTCGCGGCATCATCTTCAAAAAGAGCGAGCTTGATGATTAAACCGGCAGTTGAGTGCCGGGGCGATGACGATCGGCATATCACCGTCAGATTTCGATGAGGACCGTGATCGTCCGCTGCCAGCCGCACACTCGCTTCAGCAACGGAACCCCGGGGTCGCCGCTTGAGCGATATCCTCAGGGACCGGAGGGGAGTTCTCCAAATGTACCTTTCATACTACGGACTAAAAGAGAAACCCTTTCAGATCACCGCGGATCCGAACTTCCTCTGGCTGGGTGAAAAACACAAAGAAGCGCTGTCGACCCTAAAATATGGAATTCTCGAAAACAAAGGCTTTGTGCTGCTAACCGGTGAGGTGGGGACGGGCAAAACCGTCCTGATCAACCAACTTGTCACCATCCTGGATGTCGACACCATTGTCGCCACCATCCCCGATCCAGATCTCGATAGTCTCGATTTTTACAAATTGCTGGCAGCCGGTTTTGGCATCAAGAAAACCTTCATGAGCAAAGGCGGTTTTCTGATGCACCTGAGAGATTTCCTGCACCAAAGCTATGCAGACAAAAAACAGGTGCTGCTTATCGTGGACGAAGCCCAGCGGCTCAACAACAAGCTGTTGGAGGAGATCCGTCTGCTCTCCAACATTGAGCTCCACGATCGCAAACTGATCAATATCTTTTTCGTCGGACAGAGCGAATTCAAAGCCACTCTCATGGAGCATTCCAATCGAGCGGTGGCCCAGCGCATCACAGTGAAGTACGATATTAAACCGCTGGAACTGAATGAGATCGGCGCGTTTATTCAGCATCGGCTCAAGGTCGCCGGGACGGATAAAGCCATTTTCACCAAGGACGCCGTGAAGGAGATTTTCACGTTCTCGGAAGGGATTCCGCGTCTGATAAATATCATCTGCGATCATGCCCTTTTGACCGGCTTTGCCTACGGCCGCAAAAAGATCGACAAGGCCATTGTCACCGAATGTGCCGACGAACTGTATATGCCCGTAAAGAGGGAGCTCAAACGGGAGGAGATGAACGAGGTCGTTGATGAACTAAAGGAACAGGTTATAAAGGAAGTGATGCAGCAATCCGGCGGCATCGAAATGGCGCAAGTGGCTGCGGGCAGCCCCTCGCAAAAACGAATCCAGGCTGCCGGTGGCGTCGTGCAAGTTGTCCAAGCCACGTCTGACAAGAGACCCGGACCCGCCACGGCGAAATCCACCGCAACCAGAGCGCGCGGTGATGGCAGGACGAAAAAGAGCACCCACCCGCGTAGGCCCTCCGGCATGCCCTCTGCGCAAGCGGCCGGTAAGCCCGCGAGACCCTTCTCTAATATTGTCCGAAATGCGGTGGTCGCGGTTTTTGTGGCCGCTCTAATAGGTGGTATTGTTTACTTCTTCAGTAACATGAATGCACCGGATGAACCCAAGTTCGCCATGGAGGACTTGACCCCGCAGGACTTTCAATCCAGCCTGGAAAAGCAGCGCGAGACCCTTCAGGAAAGTGTCGATAAGGGGGAATACAGCGAGGCGGAAACGACAACGGAGAAGGGCGATACCGATCGGTCGAATAGTGCTGCCGAGGGTCCCTCACCAGACCAGTCGCAAGCGTCTCAGGCAAGCGCCCAAGTCGATGAGGATTTGAGTCTCCTGCTTGAGGAAAAGGTTCTGATATATTTTGACTTAAATAGCAATGATATCGATCCTGCCGCGCTGTCATCACTCGATCGGATCGCCGCGTTCATGCAACGCCATGCCGATCATCAGGTGTTGGTGAAAGGGTACTCCGATTCCGTTGGGGCACCGAGTTACAACCTCAGCGTATCGCGTTTCAGGGCCAACGCGGTCAAATCTTACCTCATCGGCAAAGGCGCTCACCCCGGCAATGTCATTGTCGAGGCGCTCGGAGCGGCCGATCCCATTGCCGACAATAAAACCGCCGAAGGGCGTAAACGCAACCGGCGAGTCGAGATCAGCTTTGCGCAAACACCCACCAATGGCTAATGACTGTCTGAACAGCCGACCGAATGGCGCTGGCTGGCAGTTATTGGCCGTAATCCTGCTGATCCTTTGGCTGCCGCTAACAGGGACCGCTGACGTTATACACCTCAAAGATGGCCAGCGCCTGACATCCCCTCGTGCCTGGGTGGACGGCAACTACGTGCATTTTATCCTGGAGGGTACCACAGCTGTCGAGATCCGCTATGCCATCGAGATCGTCGACCGCATACTGACGTCGGATGGCACCCAGATCTACCCGCAGTTGGCCGCCTCTGGGGCACCTCTGCCGGGGCCCCTCCCCACCACCTCCTCCGATATCACCCAACAACCGCCCCCATCGCCGACCATCGATCCTGCAACCGCCCCAACAATTGCCATCCCCCAGGCGGTTCAGGAGCCGGCACCATCGGTAGACACGCGCTTGCTGCGCTCGAAGGCCAAAAAACTACGCGAAGTCCCCTTTTACGACCCGCGTCGCCCCAAGAAATATTGGGCGTCGCCGCAGTCACGCCATGACGATGTGAGCGGCGCTGTGGATGCTTTGGCGGAGATGTTCGCCCAAACCCCCCAGTGGGTGACGGCCCATATGGGCAATACCAACGATCTCAGCCAGATTCATGTGAATCTGATTCGACAAGTGGAGCGCCTCAATCAGCGTCAGTCGGCGACATCCGCACCCCCCTCCGGTGCAGGTTCCCAACCAGTGCCGCCGTCAACTGCAGCCGCTGCGCGAAAAGTACCCAAGACACCGCCGAACACACCGCCACGCCCGGGATCCAACAAATCCGTGCGCGCCTCCAACCCCTTTGCTGGAAACCTTCCGGATACCAGCGGCCCCTTTTTTTACAGCCCTCGGCGACCACAAAAATTCTGGGCCAACGAAGCTTCTCGACACGACTCTCTCGACGGTGCTCTCAATGCCCTGGCCGATCAATACGGACAATCGATCCAATGGATTGAGCGACACATGGGCGAGAGCAACAGCCTTCCAGAGATTCATCGCAATCTGACCCAGGCTGCCGAGATGCAAAAAGAGTAGCCCACCCGACGCGCCATGCGCCCGTCTAATAATTGCCACCGTATTTTTTGTGACTCCCCTTAGGCCCAAGCCGGCCAATCTCTGCAGAAGCGCAGCTATCTGGCATAAAATTGGCCTTATTATCGTAATGCAGACGGGATGGCGCATATTGCGGGTCGCTGCAATTGAGCCTCTCAGCCTCAAGGCATGGCGCCTACTGACGATATTGAATGTTGAGCATAACCCTTTTTGCATGGCTTGACTGGGGTGATCCCTATGATGGACATATTGAACCCGGCTTCGGCGGATCAGATTTTTGATGCCCTATACGCGCCCAACAATAGCCTCGAGCAGATGTCGAACCAAGCGCTTAGCAACGGCATCGATCTGTATATGAAGGAAAAATACGAAGAGGCCGCTAAGGAGTTCAAACGCTCCATCGGGCTTTCGGGAAATTCAGAATACAGCGCCAGCGCGGCCAACTACCTTGCCCAGACCTATCTCAAGCTGGACGATCCTGGCGAGGCCGCCAAAGCCTATGAAATGGGCATCCGCAGCAATCCCAACGATGCCGATTTGCACATGAGCCTGGGAAATTTACAATTCGCCGAGGGCCATTATGACGCCGCTCAGGAAGCCTATGAGGGCGCCGTGAGATTGGCTGACAGTGCCGGCAGCCGCTTCGCTCTGGGGCAGGTTTTTCTCAAGACCAACCGCCTCCGCGAGGCCGAACTGCAATTTCAGAAGGTCAAGCGCATGACCCCCGAATCCACCAATGGGGACTACGGCCTCGGGCTTACCTATGCCAAGATGGCGCAACCGGAGAAGGCGATCCAGCATTTTGAAGCGGCCTTGAAAATCAAGAAGGATTTTTACGACGCCCATTTCGAGATCGGCACGCTGTTTGCCGATATGGGTGACATGGAGCGGGCGACCGAGATCAACGATTTTCTCGAGGAGGTGGATCCCAAGCTCGCCGATACGCTCAATCGTTACATCTACAAGGCCGACCCACCCAAGATATCCTTTGCCCGTGCGACCGGCGATTTCCTATACCAGATGCCCCCGGGTACCGCTCTATCAGCGATGGACAGCTACCTGGCCAACGCTAACGCCGCCAAGACCTTCACCATGGAGTTTCAATTCGACAAGGAGATGGACCGGGCATCGGTCGAAAATATCTTCAACTGGCGCATTGGCCGCAGTAACAACTATGGGCCGGGGCAGGCCTACAATTTCGGTCGAGCTATACCGGAAACCGAGGTCACCCTCTCACCCTTTCCGCTCTATGTGACCTACGACGAGAAAACACTTGGCGCCACAGTCTACTTTAACGTTACGCAGAACGAAAATGGCGACGGTACCTTAGATCCGTCGCACATCGAGTTCAAGTTCAGCGGCGAGGACAAGTTCGGCAACAACATGGATGTCGACCACGACCAGTTCACCGGTTTCAACGGTGTTGCCTAAGGCGGATGTTGTCGGCATTACGGCATGGGGCTAAAGGGCTCCATACCGATCACTCGCCATATCGCGAGAAGTATATCCCCGCATGTCTATCCCGCACCAAAACCCACCTGCGACCCATCGCCCTCATCCGCTGATGCATGAAGGTCTCCGCTGGGCCAGGGCAGGAAACCCCCATCGCGCCGCAACCTGCTTTTCGAAGATCGTGGAAGCCGATCCCACCAACGCCATCGGACATTTCAATCTGGCACTGGCACGACGGCAACTGGGGGATCTCAAGACGGCCTTGGTGCATTATGAGATCGCGGCGCGATTGGACCCGGATGACACCGACACGCTGTACAATTGGGGAAACACCCTCCTGGCCGCTGGAGATCCGGCGGCGGCGGTGGCCGCCCTTAAGCGTGTGATCCGCCGTCTACCGCCCAGCGCCGATCTTCACACCAATTTGGCGGCTGCCCACCAGGAGAATGGTGAACTGGCAGCCGCCCTCGATCACTTTGAAGCTGCTGCCGAGCTGGATCCGTCACACCCCGACCGGCAATGGAATCTGGCCCTCGCCCTGCTCAAGTCGGGAGATTACGTCCGGGCCTGGCCACTCTTTGAATCCCGGCTGTATCGAGCCCAATGGCAGGCCAACTACCCCCACCGCCACTCGCTTCCCCGGTGGTGCGGTGAGCCGTTTCCCGGGAAGCATCTCCTGGTGCATTTTGAGCAAGGGTACGGCGATACCATCCAGTTTCTGCGCTATCTCCCGCGAGTGAAAGCGCTTGGGGGTCGGGTGACGCTGGAAGTCCCGCAACCCTTGCTGCCCCTGGCGAACCGCCTGCCCGGGGTGGATGCCACTCTTACATTTCAGCCTGAGCGGCCCACTCGATCCACAGCGGATCTCTTCGTTCCCCTGATGAGCTTAGCCGGCATCTTCGGGACGCGACCCGAAACGATCCCCGCCGATATCCCCTACCTCCAGCCGCCTCCCGATCGCCTCCAACGATGGCAACGGGTGTGCCGTGCCCATGCCCTCAACGTCGGTCTGGTCTGGGCTGGCGCGGATACCGATCCCTTGCGTGCCTGCCGTCCCGACGATCTTGGGCCGCTGTTGGCATTGCCCGGGATCAACTGGATCGGGATGCAAACGGGTAGGGCGGCTGAGGCCTTGCCCAGGCTTCCCGACGGCTCCGAATTGGTCAACCTCGGACCGGAATTGAGAGACTTCGGCGACACCGCCGCTATAATCCACCATCTCGATCTGGTGGTGAGCGTCGATACAGCGACGGCCCATCTCGCCGGTGCCTTGGGAACACCGACCTTTTGTCTTCTACGCTTCGCCGCCGACTGGCGATGGGGCGCAACGGGAGCGCAGACGCCCTGGTATTCGACGCTGCAATTGTTCCGGCAAGGTAGGGATCGTCAGTGGTCGACGCCCGTAAAGCAGGTAGCGGCCACCATTGTCGCTATGCACGCACAGCGGCAGCCACCATCACAGCCACAGGCACCGACGGGCGGTGATGGCACTTCGCTGAAGTCCACGGGGCGCCGCCGAGAGCGGGCGCGACAATTTCAGCGGGCCTTGAACCTCAGTGCCAATGGATCGTTGACGGATGCGGCCGCAGCATATCGGCGTCTGCTTGCGGAGGACCCCGAGGATGTCACGGCCCAGTTCAACCTGGCGATCTGTCTTCGCCAATCCGGCGAACTGGCGACGGCCCGAGAGGCGTATGAAGGGGTCATCGCGAAACAACCGGATTTTCATGACGCCATCTACAACCTTGGTAATCTCCACCTGTCTCAGAAGCGCTATCGCGAGGCGGCCGAATGTTACCAGCGAGTTATCGAATTGGTGCCCGACCATCAGTCTTCCCTCGTCAATCTGTCGGAAGCGCTGAAATCATCTGGCGCATTGACCGAAGCGGAGCAGTGGCTGAAGGCAGGCTTTGCGCGCTGGCCGGATTCCCCGGTGCTCCACCATCAGATGGGGCAACTACACTCCAGCCGCGGGGCGTGGTCGGAAGCGGTGACCCAGTACCAGCACGCCGTGGCAAAGCGCCCCGATCGAATCCCGTACCGATACAATCTGGGACACGCTTTGTTCCAATTGGGCCGTTACTCGGCGGCCGCACTGGAGTTCCGGGAGATCTTGGCCCGTGCGCCGAACCACACGGCGGCCCAGCTCAATCTCGGCAACGCCCTCAAGGAGAGGGGTGAGCTCGAAGCGGCTGAGAAATATACCCTGGCGGCAGTGGCGGCGGAACCTGACGACCCTGATTCGCGCTGGAATCTGGCCGTCATACGGTTGATGCGGGGTGATTATGGTGCCGCCTGGAACGACTTTGAAGCTCGCTGGGAGAGACCCAACTGGCAAGCCTGCTACCCCTTCCGGTTATCGTTGCCGCGTTGGCGCGGTCAATCGCTGGCCGGAAAAACCCTCTTCGTACATGATGAACAGGGCTTCGGTGATACGCTCCAGTTCGTTCGCTATCTGCCCCTTTTAAGGGGGCTTGGCGGACGGGTGCTATTTGAAACGCGTGCGCCGCTCGCAGCAATATGTCGCGCCAACGAACTGGCGGACACGGTGCTATTGCGGGGCGATAGGCCCCACATTCCGGCGGATTGCGATTACGGAATCCCGCTGATGAGCGTGCCTGGCGTGTTGGACCACGCCATCACCGATATTCCAGCGACGATTCCCTATCTGAAATCTCCCTCAAATTCCATCGAGCGCTGGGCAAAGCGACTGCCGGCGGCACGGCCTAAAGTGGGACTGGTCTGGTCGGGACGTCCCACGCGGGCCGATGAGGCTCCCGGTCTGCGGGGGCGATCCTGCGGGCTGGCGGTCTTGCAGCCCCTGATTGACGCCCACGCCGGCATTTGCTTTCTGGGGCTGCAGCAGGGGGCTGCCGCCGGGGAAATTCACTCCCTGGGGCTATCCATCCCCAATTATGGGACCGAGTTGGGAGATTTTGTCGATACCGCAGGCCTGGTTGCCCACCTGGATCTGGTGATTACGGTGGATACGGCCATGGCCCATCTGGCCGGTGCCATGGGTAAACCGGTGTGGGTCCTGTTGCAGCAGGTGGGGGATTGGCGCTGGCTGCTGGACCGCTGCGACAGCTCCTGGTATCCCAGCGCCCGCCTCATTCGGCAGGCGGCGCCCGGCGATTGGGAAAGTGCCGTGCGGCAGGTTGCGGAACTGTTGCGTGGGCACGTGTTCCGATAGCCTCCTGCGAGATCTGTCCCCTTCAGGATGCCGGATCTTCCCCCATACTCTGCAGCAAAGATGTGGCGGAGTGGGCCCAGGTGAGCTTCTGGAGATCCGCCCCGGCCTGTCGGCCCAGTGCCGCAATTTGCTCCCGGTGGTGGTAGGCGAATTCGATCTGTGCAATGAGCTCATCCAGGCCAGGTTCGGTCCAGTTCGCCACCAGGTCTCCGGTGGGGCCTCTGACCGCAAAGGGTCGAATATCTTCCAGTAGCAGGGCATTTTGTCTGCTGAGCACATCCCGTTGACCGGTGCTGTAGGCGCCGATGACGGGTTTGGCGCAGGCCATATACTCCATCAGAACCAGGTTGGTGCCGCCCTCGCAGCGGTTGGGAAACACGCCCAGATCGGTTTTGCGGTAGAGATCGCGCTGGGTTTCATTGGGCACCAGATCGATGGTGAAGATGCGCTGCGGGTCGATTCCATTAAGCGCATAGATATGGTTCATGATCTCGTTCCAACGCTCCCCCTTGCGTTCGTAACGGATCCATTTCGATCCTGCCATTAGGTCCATGGATTGGGGCCACAGATTGTGCCAGCAATTGACCAGGTAAATGTCGGGGTATTTGTCCTGAAGGGCTTTGAAGGCCGCCAGAACCAAATCTTGGCCCTTGCGCGGTTCGAATTTCCCACCGGAGAAGAGAACGAACTTCTCCTGAGATTTGGGTGTCTTGATGGGGTAGAAATATTTCGGGTCGATGCCCTGGATGAGGACCCCACTGTTGGCGATCCCCTTCGCCTGCATGCGCTCCAAACACCAGGTGGAGCCGCCCAGCACCAAATCATAGCGCTTGGCGTTCTCCACAGACGCCGGTAACAGCTCATCTTCGAAAAAGGTGTAGGCGAAGTTCTCCTCCCCGCGGACGCCCTCGAAGATACTCTCGAAGCGGATTCCAGTGAGGGCGTGAAACACCTTGCCGGGTAAAGAGCGTCTCTGCGCCGTCGTCGTTTCAGTGTCGAGAATGTGGATGGGGCGGATCTTGGCGAGTTCTTCGCTAAGATAGCGGCTGCAGATTCCCCAACCGAAATTATTGGCGGGGGGCGGGAGGGCGAGGTGGATGGGGGATACCACCTCCTGCCGACACTCCGATGAATTTGCGGACTCTTCCAGTAGCTCCGCTCGACCGTCTAATCGTGTATAGGAAGAGACGGCCAGCATGTCGGGTGCTGGGGCGCTGTGCGATTCTTTTTGGCGCGTCACCACATCGATGCACCACTCCGATGGGGGCAAGAGGTTGGTTGCCGCGGCGAGAATCGCCTTTTTGCCAACCGCAACGCTGGTATACAGAAAAAGCTGGGTCCTGTCCCTCCCCAAGGAGAGGATCTTGGGGAGGTGCTTGGTGGTATTTATTTTGCTTAAATCCACAGCGACAAGGTCGTAACCACTGAGCAACAATGGATGATCACCGACCTCAAGGTCAACTTCGGTAATCACCTGTGCCCCGCCTTTCTCGAGCTGTTCCTTCAAATGGGGGGCGAGTTCAGTCTCGGTTTTGGCCGGTTGAACACATACAAGGCACTCGGCTGCATATTCTCTGGCAGCAAATAGCAGGGTCAGGGCTGCATCGGCATTGCCGATACCGATTGTGATCATTTTCAACGGTTTTCGGGATAAAGTGCTGGCGAAGAGGTATAGGCGGCTCTCCTTGGCCAGGAGGGTTTCGTCACGCCAGTCCAGCCGCTGTTGGTAGCTGAAAAAACGCTGAAATGTGCTCATGAGAGAGGTCCTGTTGTCCAGGAGGTATAGAAAATAGACCGTAATCGATTATGAACTCGGTATTGTCCGAATACCGCCAAACATTTAGCCCTCTGAAGGAAAGCATGTCAAACGATATACCAACTCGCCAAGCGACAGCCAAAAAAATGGCGTCAAATCTTATCAAAAGGCACCGGTTGACCCGTGAACGGGTGGATTTGATCTCATTGGACCGCTTCGATGCACATATCCTCAACCAAGAACACCGGAACTATTTTTTCGATACCGAATTCAAGGAACATTATCGCCTGATTGCGCTTCTGAGCTGTCTCTTCGACCGGGGAACTATATTCGACGTCGGCACAAACAAGGGCTATTCAGCGGTGGCGTTGGCGTACAATCCCTTCAACCAGGTGATCTCATACGATCTCGTGGACTGCCGTGAGCTCGGTGGCCAGGATGCGTTGACGAATATTGAGTTTCATGTCGGTGATGTTTGTCAGGATAACCGCCTGGTAGATGCCCAGTTGGTGATGCTGGACACCGATCACGATGGCGGCTTTGAGCGCACTTTTCTTGACCATCTGCGGCAAATCGGTTTTAAGGGGCTGCTTTTTCTGGACGACATCCATCTGAACAATGCCATGCAAGCCTTCTGGGACGAGATCGAGCTGCCCAAGGTGGACCTCACTCATCTGGGCCACTGGTCCGGTTCCGGATTGGTGGATATCAGCGGATATTGTGAGCATGCCCCTGTAGAACCGAAGAATTTTCCGGTCGATCCCCTATACGGCGCAGATGAGATTCAGCGGAGCTTTGTCATCCCCGTGCTGGATTTCTCTCCCCACAGCCGCTTCAGCATTACAACACTTTTGGAGGATCTGAAAGAAATAGACGGTGAGGTGATCTGCGTCTTCAACACTCCTGAGGTTTTTGAGCAACTTAAAGACCACCCCCGTATCGACAAATATTGTTACAACAAACTGAATGCAGGCGTTGGGCGATCATGGAACATGGGGATCGACCTGGCCGAGGGTAATGCCGTTTTTGTGATGAATGCCGATCTAAAAATCGGTCCGAAGGCCATCGATGAATTGGAGAAGGCCCTTTTTTCGCTTCACAACGCCGTTATCGTCGGCCCCCACGGGAGCCTGGTCGACTTTCAGAACCTGCAGGTGCGTCACTACTATCGGAAAGGAAATTTCGACAAGGCGGTGCAAACCCACGACGTGAGTGGCTTTTTCTTCGGTTTGCACATGGAACGCTTTCTCTCCAAAGGGTTGCGTTTCGACCCACGTTACAGTCCTTGCTTCATGGAAGAGTGGGACATGGCCCTGCAGGTGATGCAGGCCCAATTGGCTTGCTACGCAGTGCCCGTGACCGACTTCGAGCACGACTGGGGCATATCGGAAAACCATCAGAATCCGGAGATCGTATACTTCGGCCGCTCACTGCGGCGCAACGACATCCTCCTGGCCAACCGCGGCCGTTTCATGGAGAAATGGTTTCCGGAGCAGAACCAACCGGCCGTCAAGATCGCCGTTTAAACCATACATGGGCTCGATGGATCATGCGAATCCTCTTTGTCACCCATCCCTATCCCAACTACGTACCCGATCTGTTGCTACATGGTCTCCGAAAGCTGATGGGGCCGGCGGTGGTCGATTTTCCGCGCAAGGATTGCCTATACGAGGGGGTGCTTGGACTGGGGGTTTGTCCGCCCGACCAGCGTTGTCCCGGGTGGTTTCCGGATGATCGTCAGATGGGCATCGATCGGGACGATATCTGGGCCAAGCTCCGGCGGGGATTCTTCGACATGGTCGTCTGCGATATTCGTGCGTATGTCGCCCTAAAAGAGAAGATCGAAGGTATCGATCTCAATCTGGTCCTGATTGATGGTGAGGACCGGCCAGTTCCCATCCACCCGGGGCCTTACGTAGTCTGTCGTCGTGAAACCGACGGCACAGACTATAGTATTCCCCTCCCCATGGCCCTTCCGGAAGAGCTGTTGTACTGGATCACGCGGTATGATGATGAACCGAAACGGTATTCCATCGGGTTCTTGGGAAGTACAGCCGGGGATGAACGGCGGCGAATTGCCGAAGCCTTGTCCACCATCTACCCGGATTTTCTCTTGGCCACTACCGCTGTACCATCTGACACCAACACGAAGCCGGAGGGTCGTCGCTCCAGAGACGATTATTACCGACAGCTACAACAGTGCCGAATCGTTTTGAGCCTCCCCGGAGCCGGTTATGATACCTTTCGCTTCTGGGAGAACAGCGCTTGTAATGCTGTGCATCTGGCGCCGGAGATGCCCCTATTGATTCCCAATGATTTTCTTTCCGATCAACACATCCGTCGTTTCAACATCGGAGATGACCTACTGCGCCGTCAGGCAGACTCAGTTCTTGAATGCGCCAAATCGGTGCAAGAGATGATCATTGTTAATCGGCAACACTTAATACAGCATCACCTCACCACGGCCCGAGCAACCTACTTTATCGAAAAGAGTAGTCGTGCCCTTAACCTTCAGGTCAAATGAAATCAACACTACGGCAGAGATCATCAGGTGCTTTCAACATGGGCACTCATGCCCTGACGGAGGGCCACTATAGGGAAGCTCTTGAGCATTTTAAGCTCGCCTGCCAACAAAATTCTGAGAATGGAAGTGCCTACAAGGGGCTCGGGATCTGCCTGCAGCATATCGGGCAATATCCTCAGGCAGAGAGAACCTATCGTGAGGCAATACGGCGATGCCCACAAGATCCAGAATTGTGGGCCAATCTCGGGCTTGTTCAGACGGCTTTGGGCCAATATGACGAAGCCAACCGGAGCTTAGAGAGGGCCGTCGAATTAGGCCCCGAACAGGCGGACATTCAATGCAATCTAGGCAATAGCTATTTCGATGCGAATCGACGGGATGATGCCATCGCCGCTTATGAACGTGCACTTGCGGTCGATCCCAATCATTATGACACGCTGGTCAACATGGGGGCATTACTCAAGGAACGGACTCACTTCGACAGGGCCGAAAGGAGTTACCTCCAGGGGATGGCAGTGGAACCGCAACGCCCAGAGGCATACACCAACCTCGCGACGCTCCTCTATGAAAAAGACGAACTTGAGTCCGCGGAATTAATTGCTCGAGAAGGTCTTCGGCTAGCCGGGCCGACGGCTGAATTACACTACAATTTAGGCAACATCCTCAAAGCCCAGGGCTTATATGCAGAAGCTCTTGATGCTTATCGACAGGCCATTATAGGTCACCCTACTCATGCCCAAGCCCACTGGAACATGGCCCTTACGCACTTGGCTTTAGGACAGTTCAAGGAAGGCTGGCGTGAGTATGAGTGGCGTCGGCGCAAAGCGGACTGGTCCGATTATTACCCATTTCATCACGATACCCCGACATGGCGAGGTGAAGATATAAGCGGGCAGACTTTACTGGTCCATGATGAGCAAGGATATGGAGATACCATTCAATTTTGCCGATACCTTCCCGCCGTCAAACTGCGGTGTAAGAAACTAATATTTGAAACCCGTCGACCACTGATTCCACTATTTCAAGGCGCTCCGCATATCGATCATCTTGTAGAACGGCCAGCAGTAGCAAATACAACTACCCACTGGGATTACCACGTGCCATTGCTAAGCTTGCCTTATCTCTTAAAAACGGAAGTAGACTCTATCCCAAGCACCATCCCCTACCTCACGCCGGATTATGAGCGGGTTGACTTTTTTACAGCGCGGATGGATCGGAATAAAATAAACATCGGCCTCGTATGGGCTGGCAATCCCAATCATCACCATGATGCCCAACGTTCAC
>JAAUYD010054036.1_pt1 | contig 66530 bp, 53 predicted proteins | sample 7278101 | NCBI WGS metagenome assembly JAAUYD01 (sample SAMN14350128, study PRJNA611818) | marine sediment metagenome | isolation source: surface marine sediment (0.6m) | place: French Polynesia: Moorea | collected 2018-08
CCAAATTCTTAAGGTTCCGATGCTTCGGTTAATCTTTTTGGCGAATTCACCAGGTTTGTATCTAGCATTCAATTACTAACTCCTATAATCTACTAAACTTTATAATATTTCAGCAGATATAGATAGGTTTTGCCTACCTAGACGGAACAGTAAATCCAATCATGAGACGGCTAATTGATTAATAGAGTCTTTATGTTTGCCTGGATCATCAAGAAAATTTTGTTTAATTTATTTAAAATAAAGTAAAATAACTTTATAAATTGATGGATTTTGAAAAAAAATAAGATGAACTTAATATTTAAACTGTTTTATTTTAAGTTAAATAAAGAAACATCAATAAATATAACAAAAGCAAACAAATTTACCGAAAGCTAACACTCGAATACACGAACTTGTTCTAAATTTGTTGGTGTTGAAAAATAATCTTGAATGTTTTTAGGAATAACAGGGAGGAATAAATGATAGAGATGAAATTAGGAAAAACGGTGAGGAGTGTTGTTCCCCTGTTGGAACGAAAACTTACCCATAAAAATAAGGCATAAACCCCTTAACTCAGCTAAAAATCTCAAGAAAACAGAGTTGAAGCTAAACTACCTCAACTCAGCTAAAAATCTCACAATCTAGTCTTTATACAACCATCCATTTTTAGCAGGATGGACGATCTTAGACCATCATGTTTAATATTCTAACAATTTCAATGCCTTTCCTGAAGGGGAAAAGCACTGAAACCCTGACATTAGCCCCCAGTCTATGGGGTCAACTCAGACAAACCTTTCTCCAGATATCGCCTGAAGAAGCCACCTTTAGGCGACGAGGCTTTCTAACAACTCATTGCCAAACCCAACAGCATTTAGAAACCATTGGCAAAACCTTTTTACAAGGTTATCAAACAGCGATCGCTTTCAATGATCCCAAGGCTGTTACTGCACAACTGAATTGTATTGAAGCAGAATATCGGGGGTTTGCTTTTGAAGGGGCGGCCATGGGGTTAGCCTTATTAGATCGTCTGACTCCTTGGAATAACACCAGAATCCCACAATTTTTAAGTCAAGACGGTCAAAACCACATTTATATGACTTATGTGGGCATTGGCTGGCTATTAGCCCGACTTCCTGGAGGGGTTCACTCTTATTTAAGGAAACTGAGAGACAGAGAAACTCAGGGAGACAAATTTAGAATGAAGCAACCATTACATTCTAAATTCTACATTCTAAATTCTACATTCCACACTCCTCACCCTCTCCTCGGTTGGTTAGCCATCGATGGCTATGGGTTTCATCAGGGATATTTTCATTGGCGTGAGTATATACAAGGTATTCTTCCCCCCAAACACCTATCAGGGTATAGCTGTCGAGTATTTGATCAAGGGTTAGGGCGAAGTCTCTGGTTTGTCAAAGGGGCAAATCTTGAAGCCATTGAAACAGCGATCGCCCAATTTCAAACCAGTCGTCGGGCTAATTTATGGAGTGGTATTGGTTTGGCCTGTGCCTATGCAGGGGGCATGGAAAACAGCCAATTAGAGAGCTTAAAACAAGTCGCCAAGCCCTATTACCCTCAATTAGCTCAGGGGGTAGCCTTTGCTGCCAAAACTCGCCTGAGAGCCGAAAATTTGACGGAACATACGGAAATAGCGGTGCAGAACTTGTGTGGAATGTCAGTCCAACAAGCTGCCGATATTACCGATGATGCTCTGATGGGACTGTCCTATGGAGAAACCATTCCCGCTTATGAACAGTGGCGACAACGGATTCAACAACAGTTTGTTTAAGTCGTAATTAAAAGAATGAGAAACTTAAAACGCGCCATCCGACGCTATGGCAAACATATCTTAGCGTTAACCGTCATTATGCTTTTATTTGTCTTTTCTCGGCTGCCTGTGTTATCAGCAACGGAAAGGGCAGCCATTACATCACGGTTTGAATTTACCCGTTTTCCCTTACCTGAAGTCGTAGGAGAGCCTTATCATCAGCTTAGGCAAGTTAATCCCAGTTTAGAGCATATTTCTGGCTGGATATCGGCGGTAGGGGCTGCAGTTGCCTTAAATGATCTGGATGGGGATGGGTTAGATAACGATGTTTGTTATGTGGAACCCCGCAACGATCAGGTGATTGTGGCACCAGTACCCGGAACCGGCGATCGCTATACACCCTTTACCTTATTTCCTTCCAACCTTCCCTACGATGCTGTGACCACTGCACCGATGGGTTGTTTACCAGGGGATATGAATGAAGATGGAGTGATGGATCTGCTGGTTTACTATTGGGGACGGACTCCTGTTGCTTTTTTAGGTGAAAAAAAGAGGAATTTCTTAAGTCTTAATGGTGATAATTATTTGCCTCAAGATATTGTTTTGACAGCCGAAAAATGGTACACCAATGCAGCCACTTTTTCTGATCTTGATGGAGATGGACACAATGATTTGCTCATTGGTAATTATTTTCCTGATAATGCTGAAATTATCGATCCCAGTAGTCTCGAAATAGAACAAATGCAAGATTCTATGACCCGTGCTTATAACGGGGGAGATAATCGAGTTTTATTGTGGCAAAAAGATGACCATAAAGTTGCTTATAAAGATATTGGCATCTTTGATAATCAGACAACTCATGGCTGGACATTAGCCGTAGGAACTGCCGATTTAGATGGAGATTTATTACCAGAAATCTACTTCGCTAATGATTTTGGTCCCGATAGATTACTCCATAACCAGTCAAAAACTGGACAGCTTGCATTTGCTAAACTTCAGGGAGAAAAAGGCTTTAATACACCTAATTCTAAAGTATTGGGTCATGATTCTTTTAAAGGAATGGGGGTAGATTTTGGAGATATTAATCATGATGGCTTATTAGATATTTATGTGAGTAATATTGCCGATGAATATGCCCTAGAAGAAAGTCATTTTCTCTTTACAAGTACAGGAGAATATGATAAAATGCAGCAAGGTATTGCTCCTTATAAAGATGAGAGTGAAGCGTTAGGATTATCCCGCAGTGGTTGGGGTTGGGAAACCAAGTTTGCTGACTTCGATAACGATGGAGAATTAGAAGCTTTACAGGCAACTGGTTTTCGTAAAGGAGAAGTATATCGTTGGCCAGAATTACAGGAATTAGCATTAGGAAATGACCAGTTATTAAAAGTCTCTAAAAGCTGGTTTAAATTCCAAGATGGGGATGATTTAAGTGGTCATCAACATAACCCTTTCTTTGTTCGTGCAACCGATGGTCGTTACTATGATTTAGCTCCAGACTTAGGGTTAGATGAGCCTTATGTGACGCGAGGTATCGCCACCGCAGATGTGGATGGGGATGGAGATTTAGACTTTGTGTTTGCTAATCAATGGGAAGATTCCTATTTTTATCGCAACGATAGTCAGGATACAGGAGCATTTTTAGATTTAAAACTATTGCGCTATAGTAACGAGTCTGTTTCTGAGGCGATCGGTGCATCGGTAACGGTGAGTTTACCCGATGGACGGAAGTTAGTCGCCCAAGTAGACGGAGGGAATGGCCATTCTGGGGTGAGAAGTTCTCGGTTGCATTTTGGGTTAGGGAAAGTGAAGGAAGATGCTGCCTTACCCGTTGAAGTGCAATGGCGCGATACAGAGGGACAACCCCACCAGACAAGTTTGTTGTTAGCACCCGGTAGCCATATTGTGCCACTGGGAAAGACGGCAAAACCAGCTTCAGTTAGCTGAAGCTTTAAGAAAACGGTTCCGATGCAGGAACAAAATTCAACTAAATTTCAATGTTAACTAATGGAGTATGACACCATGAACTTTTTGAATCCAACCAAGTTCGTTACCCGTAGTTTAATCGGGACTGTGGGGTTAAGTGCGATCGCTTTTTGTGGGGTTGCGGAGTCAGTGAAGGCAGCAGATGTCAATATGGGGACTGATTATCTCTATACCCCTGGCGGTGGAACCACTTTCCTCGATTTCGAGGGTATGGAAGGTTTAGGCTTAGTTCGTTTTCAGGGGATGCCAATTGATGACACAAAAATAGGCTTTACTGATACGATTGTGCAGCGACAAGCGGACTGTACATTTGATAACAATGGCAGTTGTACAATTCCCATTGAGATGACAGACCTGAAATTAATGAGTCTGGATGGCACTCTTTTAGCCACTCAAAGCCTTATCAATACTTCAACAGGAGACATGACGATTAATAAAAATGGTACATTTTCTTCTATTTTGACTGCAAACGTCGCCATAGCGGACGCAATGACTGGAAATCCCATCATTGAAATTGAGAAAGTATTTGAGGTAAAAAATGCTCGTTGGAGTCCTAATCCTACCCCTGTTCAAGGATCGGCTCCTCCACTGATAATAAATGTCGGAGATGAAACAATCAGCCGAGGGGAGATGGTTATTGCTGATGATCAGACTGCCAATAAACATGACAACGGTATGGATGATTTCTTTGTTTTGACTGCGCTTCATGATTCCGGAAATGGGACACATGATGTTTTCCGTGCTTGTGATACTGATCCTAATGATTTGCCTTGTAAGCGTCCTGTTCCTGAACCTTCTACAACCCTTGGTCTTCTCTTCTTAGGTTTAGGATCTGTTGTTGGTATGAAACGCAGAGACAAAGCTAAGAAATAATTATCTTTCTTGTTTCATTAAAACGCCTCAAAAACTTAGGTTGGGTTTTTTGAATCGCAACTCAACCTTCCCTAATTTTCCAATCAAGCAAATATATTTATTGACTAATGGAGTATTAAACCATGACTATTTTCAATCCACCCAAGTTTGTGACCCGTAGTTTAATGGGGGCTGTGGGATTAAGTGCGATCGCTTTTAGTATGACGGCTCCGGCTGCTCATGCAGGGGTACTAAGAAGAGGGTTTGACTTTTGGAAGACTCCTGAAGGTGGCGGTACTGTAGAAATACCAGACATCGAGATTGAGCCAGGGCTTATTATGATGGATGGAATGTCCTCTCTGGAATTTACGATACCTGGCGGTCTGTATGTTTTAGATGGACATCCTACAGGAACAATGGGTTTAGAACAAGAACAAGAAACCGTAGTTTGTTTTGACCAGCATGGAAACGCAGTAAGTGGTACTTCAGAACATGCAGTACAGTGTCTACCTGATCCCAATGAGCCAGATCCGAATAATCCAGTGGAGCCTCTAGAATGGACTGATACGATTGTTGAGCGATTGAAAGATTCAAATCAGCTATCAGAAGTAGGGGATGTAGCTTACATTCCCATCCGAATGAGATCAGTGTCATTGGTAAGCCAAGATGTAATTCAAGTTCCTTTCGATGATAATCTCGGTGGTACTATTTTGAAGGATTATCTCCTTAAAACAATAACTGCAGATGATCAATTAAAAGGACAAATGAGCCTAACCGTTACCGAGGTCGAGGAGATGGGCAATATGACTATTGTCCACGGACGATTATTAGAGGGAGGCGGACCAAGTATAGGCGCGTTTGACCAAGAATGTGTTCAGAGTATTGAAGCGTTTACAACTGCTGTGGACGCTAACCATCCTGGCAGTCCTAATTTTGATCCTGATGCACCTAAGTGCCTTGGTTTGCCTGTTACGTTCAATTTGGCCTTGAAAAATGCCAATGACGAAACTGACATAATTCCAATTCCTGGTGAGCCACGAACAATTATACTCACCGATGGCACGATAGCAGGTAACGAGGAAGATGTTTTCTTTAGCTTCAAGAAGACGACTCCTGAACCCTCAACAACCCTTGGTCTTCTCTTCTTCGGGTTAGGGTCTGTTGCGGGTTTAAAACGCAAAAACAAGGCTAAGAAATAATTATAGCAGTTCTCATACTGGTGAAGTACAGAAGTTATCCCTTTGAGGCAGGAGGCAGGGGGCAGGAGGCAGGTGTTAGGTGTACCTCATGAGTCCGAGAAACACTATATCTTTCTTGTTTCATTGAAACTCCTCAAAAACTTAGGTTGGGTTTTTTTGACATCAACTCAACCTTCCCTAATTTTTCAATTAACCAAATATATCTATTGACCAATTGGAGTATTAAACCATGACTATTTTCAATCCACCGAAGTTTGTTACCCGTAGTTTAATAGGGGCTGTGGGATTAAGTGCGATCGCCTTTTTTGGGGTTGCAGAGTCAGCTAATGCGTTAACCGTTGTTAGTGGTTCTGATTTTTGGCGGACTGAAAAAGGTTCAATGTTCGACTTTGGGACCCCTATTGGTGAAGTTGAGTTTATTGGTCGCCCCCTTGGTAACTGGACACCTCCTACTCCTGAAGACGCTGATCCCATCTATGTCGGCAATGCAGATACTATTGTCAGACGATATGATAATGTCACCTTCAACACTGATGCTCAAGATGGGGAATCTGGAGTCAGTGATGTTGAGCTTGTTGCTCTATCTTTGATTAGTAAGGATTCTGTTGATCTGGGTGGATCATTATTTAATATCCTAGTGGATCTTAATCCAGAGGGAGACTCAACGGGAACCATAATCATCAGAGAAGATGGCACTTACAGCAGTGACTTTGCAGTTTCTTTTCTTCCTACTTTTCGTCCTCTTAATGGAGGAGATGATATCTCTTGTGAAAATTTTTTGAATTCTACTCAATGTGATTCTTTTTCTCTTCAGTTAACTGCTGACGGAGAGTGGAGTCGTGAACCCAGTGGAATTATAGTAGAAGGATTAGTGGGCGATATTAATGCTAATCTTCACACTGATCTCTCCGCTGATCAAAGCGATTTCTTCCCCGTTGGTGTTGTTGAACATTTACATGAAAATTATGCTAATCCTGCGCACATTGTTCGGGAAGCAACCCCTGAACCTTTAACCATTCTCGGTTCGGCAACTGCATTAGGTTTCGGCACCTTCTTTAAACGGAAATTAGGCAAAAAACGTCAACCAAACAAGGCATAAATTAACTGTCAATCTCATCAGGATTAATGCCCATTTCTTGCAATTTCTTAGCTAATCTTTCTGCTGTTTCTTCTGGGGTTAATACTAACTTTCCTTCAGGAGTAAAAAACCGTAATTGGTTATTATCAATTCCTAAATATAACCCTAATTGTTGACTCCATAACCATCCCTTTTCATTGGGTTCTACTATTTGATATTGACCTGCCATTAATTGAAATCCTTGAAATTCTAAGGTTTCGGGATCAAACCAAAAATAGTCAGGAGTGCGGAAAATATCTTGATAAATTTGTTTCTTTAAACCTTTGTCTGTTTCTGCGGTGGTTGGCGATAAAATCTCTACAATCACATTCGGATATTTTCCCCCTTCTTCCCAAACGACCCAACTTTTACGGGGTTTCTTTTCTACATCTAAAACCACAAAAAAATCAGGCCCTCGAAAATGCTCTGATTTCCGTTGGCGAGGACTGTAATAAATAGTCAAATTTCCAAACGCATAGAAATCTTGACGCTTTCCCCAATATGATTCTAACGATTGAATCAATAACATTACTTGTCGTAAATGCAGTTCTGTTTCCATTGGTGGTTCATCACTCAGTAAATCGCTAGAAGGAACGATAACATCTTCTGTTACATCTTGAATCAAAGTCATGACAATTACCCAATCATTTTCTCACTTCAATTTTACCTCAATTCCTCAAAGTAAACCGACTACAACTAATCATCGTCTGGCGGGGTTACGTCGTTTTGCTATTGCCATTACTTTCCTCAATATTTTAGGCCATACTTTCCTCGGTTTTGAACAGTCTTGGGCGCAACCTTTTGTGTCTTTATTGGCTGCTTATTTCATGGAATTAGGGTTAGAAACTCTCGATAGTTTTAGCAGTCGTAAAGCACCTCGTTTTTTAGGAAATATAACGACATTGATTGACTTTCTTTTGCCAGCACATATTAGCGGGTTAGCAGTGTCAATGCTTTTGTATGCTAATGACCGATTATTTCCGATTGCTTTTGCTGCTGCGGTTGCGATTGCTTCTAAATATCTCTTTCGAGTAGCGATAGGTAATAAATTAAGACATTTTCTAAATCCTTCTAACTTTGGAATTAGTGTTACTTTACTACTCTTTCCTTGGATTGGTATTGCTCCACCTTATCAGTTTACCGAGAATTTATATGGATATGCCGATTGGATTTTTCCGATTATTATTGTTTGCACAGGAACCTTTCTCAATGCTCGTTTTACTCATAAATTACCCTTAATTATGGGTTGGGTTGGGGGATTTTTCTTACAAGCAGTTATCAGAAGTTATTACTTTGGAACCCCCTTAATAGCTGCTTTATTACCCATGACAGGTGTCGCTTTTGTCTTGTTTACTTTCTATATGATTAGTGATCCAGGAACCACACCTATTACTGCGAAAAATCAAGTCATTTTTGGTTTAAGTGTTGCTATTGCTTACGGCGTTTTAATGATGTTTCATGTGGTATTTGGGATGTTCTTTGGACTGACATTTGTTTGTTTGGTTAGGGGATTAATTTATTATCTAAAGCCTCTCATTAATTCAAAAAACTCTCAGTTTAATCATTTACTACAAACTAAAATTTCTTAGTTATTTATCATGTAACATAGCGTGAATTATTATGTTACATTTTCTATGAAAATAAGGAGCTAAAAAATGAATACTATGTTATCTAACCATAATCCTCAAATTGCTATTGTTGGGATGTCTTGTCAATATCCTGATGCTAAAAACCCTCAACAGTTGTGGGAAAATGTTTTAGCCAAACGACAAGCATTTCGTCGTTTTCCAGAGAAAAGATTGGCTTTAGATGATTATTTTTCATCTAATAAATCTACCCCTGATGCTATCTATTCAAAACAAGCTGCTGTCATAGAAAGTTATGAGTTTGATCGCATTGCTTTTCGAGTGGTTGGTAGTACTTTTCGTGCAGCAGATTTAGTGCATTGGTTAGCCTTAGATATGGCTAATGAAGCATTAAAAGACGCTAATTTTATAGAGGGTGAAAATTTACCAAATGAAACAACAGGGGTGTTATTAGGTAATACTTTAACAGGAGAATTTTCTCGCGCCAATACTTTACGCTTACGCTGGCCTTATGTTCGTCGTGTGGTAAAATCTCATTTAATTAATCAAGGATTCTCTGATCAAGAAATACAGCTATTTCTTGACAAATTAGAAGTTAAATATAAGGAACCCTTTGAACCGATTGGTGAGGAATCTTTAGCTGGTAATTTATCTAATACCATTGCCGGAAGAATCTGCAACCATTTTAACTTAAAAGGGGGTGGTTATGCCATTGATGGTGCCTGTAGTTCTTCTTTATTAGCAGTAGCTAATGCTTGTAATCAACTATTAACAGGTGATCTTGATGTTGCGTTAGCAGGAGGAGTCGATATAAGCATCGATCCCTTTGAATTAGTTGGGTTTGCCAAAGCAGGTGCGTTAGCAGAAAAAGAAATGAGGGTTTATGATAAGAAATCGGCTGGTTTTATCCCTGGTGAGGGGTGTGGTTTTGTGGTATTAATGCGTTATGACGATGCCTTAGAACAACAAAAACGTATCTATAGTGTGATTCGAGGTTGGGGGATTTCTTCTGATGGGAATGGGGGAATGACTCGCCCTGAAGTTGAAGGGCAATTATTAGCAGTAAAAAGAGCTTATAAACGGGCAGGTTTTGGAGTTAATACGGTTAGTTATTTTGAAGGCCATGGCACCGGTACGCCTGTGGGAGATAAGGTGGAGTTACAAGTGCTTTCTCATGCTATAAAAGAAACTCAAAATTCTCAAAATTTCCTCTGTGAAAGGGCTGTTATTGGTTCTGTTAAAGCTAATATTGGACATACAAAAGCTGCTGCTGGAATAGCAGGGTTAATTAAGGCGACAATGGCGGTTTATCGGCAAATGATTCCTCCTACCACTGGTTGTGATATGCCCCATGATCAGTTAACTAAAAATAATCCTGTTTTACAAGTTAATAATATAGGTAAATTATGGCCAAGCGATCGCTATCTTAGGACTGCGGTGAGTGCTATGGGTTTTGGTGGCATTAATACTCATATTGTCTTAGAAGGGTTAGGCAATATTCGTCGTCAAAAACTGACAGACAAGGAAAAATCTTTAATTAGTAGTTATCAAGATGCTGAGTTATTTTTGTTCTCAGCAGCCTCTCAGAGAGAATTAGTAACTAAACTCACTCAGTTATTACAGTTTAGTTCTAAATTATCTTATGCAGAAATAGCAGATTTAGCAGCAAAAATTAATCAAACTATTGATCTAATTTTACCTATTCGGGCTGCTATTATTGCCAGTAAACCCGATGAATTAACTAATGGCTTAGAAGCATTAATCAGTCTCATTCATGAAGAAAAAGGAAACAATAAAAAATTAGATAATGTTTTCTTTGGAATTAAGCAAAATCAGCCAAAACTGGGCTTTCTATTTCCCGGTCAATCTGCACCTGTTTACTTAAATAGTGGAGTTTGGGGTGATCGTTATCCTGAATTAAAACAAGTCTATGACTTAGCTAATTTATCTGATAGTGATGACAAAATATCCACTAAAATTGCTCAACCTGCCATCATAACTTCTACAGTTGCTGGTTTAAAAATTTTAGAGAAGTTTGGCATTAAAGCAGATGTTGCTGTGGGCAACAGTTTGGGAGAATTATCTGCTTTATATTGGGCAAGGGTATTTGATAAAGAATCTATTATTGCTCTAGCTAAAGTTCGAGGTAAGGCGATGGCAGAATTAGGTAACTCTACGGGAAAAATGGCCAGTGTTGCTACTAATGAAGAGACCGTAAGAGGGTTATTAAATGGTCGTGTTGTTGTCATTTCTGGTACGAACGCTCCCAACCAGACTATTGTGTCTGGGGAAGATTTAGGTGTAGAAGATGTGATAAAAAAAGCGACCAAAAGAGGCATCAAAACAGTCCCTTTACCGGTTTCTCATGCTTTCCATTCTCCCTTAGTTGCTAAAGCTGTTGATCCTTTAAAAAACTATCTAAATAATCAGATTTTAGATCCTATTCAAAAGTCCGTTATTTCAACCGTCACAGGAACATTTTTAACACCAGAAGATGATCTGCGATCGCTGTTGCTCAAACAAGTAACATCTCCTGTCCGTTTTCTCGAAGCGGCTTCTTTAGCTCAAGAAAATGTAGACTTATTTATTGAAGTAGGACCTGGACATATTTTAAGAAATATTGTTTCTAGTTTCTCTCACGTTCCAGTTATCTCTATTGATAGCGGTAGTCAGTCCCTTAAAGGGTTATTACAGGCAGTCGGGGCAGCTTTTGTGTTAGGGGTTGATATTCGCCACGAAACTTTATTTAAGGGACGATTTACAAGAGAGTTTAATCTTGATTATCAACCCAAATTTTTTGTTAATCCTTGTGAGTTAGCACCCCAGACTGGTGGGTTAAAAACACTTGTTAGTTTAGATAAGTATAAGGAGCAGGAGGAGCAGAGGGAGCAGAGGAGGAAAGAGACAGAAAAGAATACTACTGTAAATCAAGATGAGTCTCCCTTAAACTGTGTTCTTCAACTACTTTCAGAAAAAACAGAGTTACCCATAGCAACTATCCAAGAAGATCATCGCTTATTAGGAGATTTACACCTTAATTCTATCAGTGTGGGTCAATTAGTTGCTGAAGCTGCTCGTCGTTTAGGGTTAGCGGCCCCAGTTTCCCCCACAGACTACGCCAACGCAACTGTGGGAGACATTGCTGAAGCTTTGCAAGATTTAGGTGAAATTAAAGAAATAAAGCCCATAGAAAAGGCTCCTATGGGAATAGATACTTGGATTCGTTCATTTACTGTAGAATTAGTCGAATCTCCCTTAAATACTTTTCTTCCTAATCCTAATCCCACTGCTTCCAACTGGCGTATTATTGCACCCATAAACCATCATTTGAAGACTCCCCTAGAAACAGCATTCTCTCAATACGAAGGTGAGGGAGTCATTGTCTGTCTTCCCCCCAACTGTGATGACACCATCATTGACAATTTATTAGAAGGGGCAAAACTAGCGATTAATGAGTCAAATTGTTTTATTTTAGTACAACAGGGTTACAGTGCTGCTTCTTTCGCTAGGACACTATATTTAGAGAACCCTGACATCAAAACTTGTGTCATCGATGTTCCCCTCAACCATCCCCAAACTGTTGATTGGATTATCAAAGAAACCTTGTGTACGGAAGGGTACAACGAAGTTTATTATGATGACAAGGGTATTCGGCGATCGCGGGTATTGAAGGCAGGAGGTAATACGTCTTTCCCTGTCTCCCCGTCTCCCCATCTCACCTCAAATGATGTCCTCTGCGTAACAGGAGGAGGAAAGGGTATTGCTGCCGAATGTGCGTTATCTATTGCCAAAGCAACAGGGGTACGTTTGGCCTTATTAGGGCGATCGCAACCGGAACAGGATCAAGAGTTAACCCATAACTTAGTTCGGATGCAGTCTCTTGGTATTAAAGTGATCTATGTATCTGTGGATGTGACAGATGCTAACAAAGTACAACAGGCCATCGAACAAATATCGACCAACCTCGGAACAGTTACCGCTATCATTCATGGTGCCGGTATAAATAAGCCGAAATTAATCCAAAACTTGGAAAAAGAAGAGTTTTTTAAGACTTTAGCCCCGAAAGTACAAGGATTAAACAATATTCTGGCTGCTATTAACCCTGATAGCTTGAAACAGCTAATTACCTTTGGCTCAATTATTGCCGAAACCGGACTACCAGGAGAAGCAGACTATGGGTTAGCTAATGAATGGTTAGGTCAGCTTGTGGCCGAGTTTCAAGCCAAACATCCCCATTGTCACTGTCTTAATTTAGCATGGTCGGTTTGGTCTGGTGTGGGGATGGGAGAAAAGTTAGGCCGCATTGATAGTTTGATGCAGCAAGGAATTACACCCATTCCCCCCGATCAAGGGATTGATATTTTACGTCGTCTGATGAATAACTATTGCGATAGTGCAACAGTTATTGTTTCAGGAAGGTTTGGGGAACCTCCAACCCTGAAAATGGAAGGGTTAGAGTTGCCATTTTTACGCTTTTTAGAACAACAAAAAGTCTTCTATCCTGGGGTAGAATTAATCGTCGAAACGGAGTTATCTCTGGAGAATGATCCTTACCTCAAAGATCATGTTTACGAAGGAGAATATATCTTTCCTGGGGTGATGGGTTTAGAAGCAATGATGCAAGTTGCCACCGCATTATTGCCCAGTTTAAGGGATCAAATTACTTTTGAATCTGTTCAATTCAATCATCCCATTGTGGTGTCTGCGGATGAACCGTTAACCCTTCGTATTGCTGCTTTAATGTCCCCATCAGGAAAGGTTAAAACAGTCATTCGGAGTCAACAAACTGGGTTTACAGTGGATCATTTTTCCTCAGTTATCAGTCATCAGTCCTCAGTTATCAGTCATCAGTTCTCAGTTATCAGTCATCAGTCCTCAGTTACCACAAATTTTGATCCGCAACAGCATTTGTATGGTGAATTATTGTTCCATCAAGGACGTTTTCAACGGATAAAACAGTATCAACATCTTACCGCCACTGAATGTGTGGCAGAAATTGAAACTAAAACCTCTCTAGAATGGTTTAGTCGCTATTTACCCCAGTCATTACTGTTAGGTGATACAGGAGCAAGAGACGCAGTAATTCATGCTTTACAAGCTTGTGTTCCCCACGCCACAATTTTACCCACAGGTATCGAAAAATTAACCATTTATGGGGTTAATAGTAGTAAAATTCAATTTGTCTCAGCCCAAGAGAGAGAACACTTTGACGATACTTTCATCTATGACTTAACGGTGTTTGATGCTGAAGGGAATATCTTAGAGATTTGGCAAGGGTTAGAACTGCAAATTATTAAACATAAAAACGCCGATGATCCTTGGATTTCTCACCTATTACCCCCCTATTTAGAGCGCAATATTAAAACAGTTGTCCCCGATGCTAATCTAACCCTAATTATCGATGAAGATGCCACCGTAGAGCGTCGGGTAAGAAGTAACCGAACTCTACAACAATTATCTTCCCACCCCTCCCACACTCCCCACCCTCCCCATCTCGTCACCAGACGAACCGATGGTAAACCAGAAATCCCCTCAGAGGCTGTTTCCGTATCCCATACAGGGGCGTTAACCCTAGTCTTTAAGGGGGGAAGTGGCTGTGATGTGGAACCTGTTACCGAGCGTTCTGGGATGGTTTGGCACGATCTCTTAGGAACCCATTATTTAGCCTTAGCGGACATTATTGCTGCTTATAAGGGGGAATCTCTGAATGTTTCTGCTACCCGCATTTGGACGGCTAAAGAGTGTCTCAAAAAAGCAGGAATGATGGTGGATGCACCGTTAATGTTGATGAGTCGCAAGGCGGGATCTCAACCTAAAAATAACAATGCTCAGGTGGTTTGGTTAACCGCAGGAGAGACAGTTATTGGCACGTTTTTAGTCAGTGTCAAAGGGTTTGAGACACCGTTAGTTTTTGCTGTGTTAGTTGAGGAGGTGAAAGAAGAATGCCAAGGCCATAAACAGACTATAGCTAATGTTATCTAAGTTTTTTGCTGGTTTAAAACAAATCAGCACTTGTATCACCCAAATAATGAGGAAATAAACCATAATGAATCTTTGTAGCGTCCGCTTTTTGAGTAACTATCCTTTGACTGGTCTAGGTTTGGCGTTAGCATCAGTGGGATTTTCTGTCTCGCCAGCCCAAGCTATTCTCAATGGAACCGACATTGACGACGATGTCCAAGCTCAAATTGGTCTAGTTCGATTTGTAAATGCAAAAGGTCAAGGAGAGTTCTGTACAGGAACTCATTTAGAAAATAATCTGCTACCACAAATTAGTTTTGTCCTTACTGCTGCTCACTGCAATGGAACCAGCCTTAGATTTCAACCAGGTGGTGATTCAGCAACAGCTATTAACAGCATGAGGGCTATCCCTCACCCCAATTTTAATTTTCCCGATCAAGGTGGTCTTATAGAAGATGACGACTTAATGTTGTTCAAAATACCGCATCAGGCAAGCCTAGCCACCAGTAGAATTAGGAGAGGAACTGGTCTAGCGATTGGCGGCACCTATGAACTAGTTGGTTTAGGCAATCCTCCGAACGCTGGTGACATTCAGAAGCGAACAGGTTCGTTTACTATTGATGTGCTATCACCTAAAAGCTTAAAAGCACAAGCTAATCAGCCTCCTCCGGCTAATTCCCCCGTTACAAAAGGAGGAGACTCGGGAGGTCCCTACTATGCACCCAGTATTGTTAACGGCGGTAATGCCATCGCCGCTATTCATGATTCTGGTGATGGAATAAATAGATCAACTAGCACCGTGCTTCTGAATGCGGAACCTCTTCTACGCTATCGTGACTGGATTGATAGTTACACGCAACGCTCGATTTTCTGGGATAATCTTCGGCTTGGTGGAGTCCTTGATGGTTTTGAAAATGATGCCAATAACAACGGTTTAGATGATGATTGGGTACTTGAGAGTGTCACACACCCTATCTTTGGAAACATTGTTCCTAATGATAGTTGGACTGCCATAGAAGCCATTACACCAATCAGAACTGAAGCAGACAGAGCGCAAGGTCAATGGTTAAACCCTAACTCAATGGCTCCTTCTGTACTTAGCAGAACACTATCTTTGCCATCAGCAGGTCTCCTAGAAATCGACCAGAGGTGGAATAGTTTAGGACTATCCGACGATCTGGGTATTCAAGTTGGTAACGGACCAGTGCAATGGAGTGGTCTTTTGAATTCTTCACTAGCCAACCTCGACCAATGGATGACCCGTTCAATGCAAGCTCAAGCTGGAGATGTAACTGTATATCTTTTGTTTGGTCCTTCTGCTCCCATCTTCAATAGTGGTGCTTCAGCTGGTGGTTCTTCAGTCCTTCCTCTTCCTATTTCCTTCTCTGTAGATGGTGGAGCATTTAACCCACTCCGAAATGGCATAAATGCTCCCATACCTAATCCAGCAGATGGACTCGCAGTACCCCCCGCACCCGATCCTAACGATGTTTGGGCCCTTGGCACTGCTCCAGGATCAAGAGGTTACGCAACTGAAGGCGAAATATTCCAGTCATCAGGAGCCATCTTAGGTCTTCCTCCTGATGGGACTAACGTAGATCGGATGTCTAGTGCATTAGGAATTGGTCCTTGCCCTGGCGGTCCCCCTTATGTTGGGCCCTTTAATCCCAACCCAGGAGATCCCTTATCCTGTCCACCACCCCCTGGAGGTCCATTGGGAACTTTTGGTTTGCAACCTAATGACAACATTATCTCATCTTCCTACGGCATGGATAGTGGCGAAATCTTACAATTCTCTGTTGATCCTGATGCTCAGGGTCTTCCTGGCACTGACGTATTTATCCAAGCTAGTGCCGACGAGGCAGCAGGAGATATCTTTAAGACTCCCGAGTTTGAGCCTTTTGGCTCCTACATTCTCGACCACATTGTTGCTGGTCATGTCCTTTCCCCTGCGAACAAATTGAATGATCTCTATCGAGATGAGCGTGAACTTGGTCTTCAGGGATCAGATAAAGGCGATAATGGGGAACCAGCTACTCCTGATGATTTGGATGGTTTTGAAGAAGCAGATACAGGCGATCCTTTCTGGGGTGTTGATATCGATGTTAACGGCATTGTCGATTTTGAAAAATTCAGCTTTTTCAGCTTAGATGAAGTCTCTCCGTCTCTTGGTGGTCCGTTTACTTCAGACGATATTTTTGTAACCACTGCTCCAGGTTTTAACTTTGGTATTTACGCTGATGGTGTACTCGACATCAAACTTTTACCTGGAGATATCCTAGATGCACTGGCACTTTCAGATATTGGGGGATTTGGTTTTGGTCCATCAGGCAATGCTCCCAACGGTATTCTAAATCCTGGGGCTGATGAAGCTTTGTTCTCCCTAGTTGAAGACTCTCCAAGCCTCTTGAATTTCGGTGTTTCACCAGGGGATGTGTTCTATACAGACTTTATTCGTCCTTTCAATCCATTGTTACGTTGGACTGAAGGTGGTAGTCTCTATGCACGTCATGATGAGATCGGACTTGAGTTTGATGATGAACTCAATGCTTTGGATATTAAACCGAGTGTCCCCGAACCCAGTTCAATCATAGGACTCTTTGCTCTTGGTGGACTAGGATTAACCCAACTTCGCAAGAAACGCCAATAGCAATTTAGGTTTCTTATAAAAGAATTGTACAAAGAGAAAAGGTAGAGTAATTTGCCCTTTTCTCTATTAATGATGAGGAAAACTTAATGCAAAAACGTCAAGTTCGTTTAATTTCTCAACTAACAACTACCACCACTATTTTGGGTTCAGTAATATGGGCATCTGCTGCTTATAGTGCTACCTTTTTTAAACCACATTTACCCGATTTTTATCAACATCAGAAAGCTGGCCCTGATGTTCAAACAGAAGATGAGAGTAAAGTTGTGCCAGGGTTTCCCAGTGCTGCTCCTAAACCAGGTAATGTACCTAGCTACGATTTGATACCTAATTGGTGGGAAAAAAATGGTGGTTGGTGTTGTGTGACCGCTTTTGTTAACTCCTTCTATTTTTTGGAGAAAAACTATGGATATCATGGTTTATTTACTCGCACTGGAGGAGAAACTAAGAATTGGTTGGAACAAATGATTTATGCAATCGAAGATTTTGCTGAAGATTTCTTTTTCGGTGGATTACCAGCATTACCTCCAGGAGAAGATCCTGACGACTATGATTTTAGAGCAAGACACCTGAGAAAAATAGAAGAAGAGAGTAAACAGAAGCTGGAAAATTCAGGGAAAAAGCCAAAGTCTCCATTATCCTATTCTCGATTTGTTGAAAGTGGAGGACAAGTTGTGCGAGGAACTTATGATAATAAAGGGAAATTGGCATTAGTGAAAGATGTATCTTCTACTTTTAGTTCACTGTTTGAAGCTTACCATGCTGAATTGTGTCGTAGCGAAGATGTAACAGTTCGTTTTGAAGGAACTTCTATTGAAGGAGATCCTTGGTGGGAAGGAAGTTTCCATGTTGTAACCGGTGCTGGAGTAGCAGATTGTAAAGATAATACTAACAAAATGTTTTGGTTTGCTGATCCAGATAAGCGAAACGTGATAGTTGATGGAATGTATCCTAACAATGATGATGTCAGACAGCCTTATCCAAATATAGTAGGAGGAAATCCTCCAATTCCCATTGGGGAAAAACATTACGAGAAAGTGACAGTTGATGCTAATGGGGTTATTACTGATGGAATTTACAAAGGAGCAAAAATTGCTGAAATTGTTGCTATTAGTCCTACTCATGTCCCCGAACCCAGTTCAATCTTAGGACTCTTCGCCCTGGGTGGACTGGGATTAACCCAACTTCGCAAAAAACGCCAATAACTTAACGTAGGGTGGGTATTGCCCACCTTACCCCTATATTTCCACGTCTAAAAAATGAAGACCACCTACTTCTAATTGTAGAAAAACCAAGACAAAAAACGAATGACAAAAAGGTTTCTAAAAATCAGCAAATGTGACCTTCAAACAATTACAAACCCCTTGCCAATCTCGTTCTGAAAGATGTCCAATAACAACTATATTTGTAGACACAGGTAAAGTAACAAGAAAACTCCGAAACATTGATTCTGTCCGTAAACCTGCTAATTGCCAATCTTGAAGCAGATAATCTGTTGACCCTAATATGGCTGTTTTTGTCGTAATTAACCCCAAAATTACATCAGGGCGATTGGTATTATAAATAGTAGAAGAAAGAACAACAGCAGGACGACGCTTAATTCCTTTAACTCCTGGAAAATCTACCGTTACGACATCACCAGAATTAAAAGACATTAAACCAATTCCTCACTGTCTTCCCCAACTTCATTACTATACTGCAAAGAAAGGGCAACTAAATCGTTTTGATCTTCTTGGGTCCAAGTCTCACTTTCATCAATCACCATCACTTTTTTTTCAGCTAGATTATTTAAAATAAGAGAAGCTAAATAAAGTTGCTCATGAGGAGACAAATCATTAATAATTTTTTCATAAACCTTTTGTATTTCTGCCTCTGTTTTTAACATAAACCTTGATTATAATAAGTACCACGCCTATTATATCAAAAAAGGATAATTCATTAAAGATAAGATTGCTGATGAGATTGTTGAATTTTTTCTGCGATCGCCTGTTTACGATTTTCCCGTAATGATAAATCTGATGACGCATCTTGAAGCAAATATTTAGGATGTCCTCCCCTTCTTTCAACAATGGTTTGGCGAGGGTTTAAGGTTAACCAATGCTCATAAATTAGTTTTTTAAGGAGTGCTTGAACGCATTTTTTACCTGAAATAACTGGTAATTTTCCCATCTCTAAACCTGTACAGTTTCATAATAATCTTGAGGAATAGGTTCTCCATTTTCAATTAATGACTCAAGATAAAGTTCGATAGCTTCTTGAATATTGTCTAATGCTTCTGAGCGAGTTTTTCCTTGACTAATACAACCAGGTAAACTGGGAACTTCTGTTACCCAGTATCCATCTTCTCCAGGAGATAAAAGTACAGTTCGCTTTGTTTTGCTTTTTACTTTTTTCATCGTTATTATTATAAATACTATGCTTATTATATCAAATATTATTGGATGATACTATTCAAATGGTTATCTGTATGGATAATTTTGAAAGACAGTTGAGATGAATTTCCTAACTTAAGCAACCCTAATCCAATCTTAAGGAATCATCGTCACCTAGTCATCTAATGGTTAAAATCGTCTATATTATTAGGTTTGAAGCACTTTTGAGCTTTAATTTCTTAACTTCTGATTTAAGTCCCTAAACTTAGGTTGTATTTTTGAGCAATACGTTTAATCATGGTAGATGGTTAGGGAACAACAGTGGAGCAGTTAGTCTAGTTGTTGAAAGTGAAATCCTGAAAAGTGTGTCGCCTAAATCTTGGCAAACTTAGGAATGAAGTCACGTTACCCCAAAGTAAAATGGCCTAATTCCGTCGGATTAATTTTCAAGACACTACTAACTGTTTTTTTGTGTATTGATTTGTCATTCTCAGGAAATTTCTAATATGACTAGATCAAAAAGTTGTGAATTGACATCCACCCCCGTTAACCTATCGGTGTAACGGGGGATTTCCTAAAACAAGCTTAATTGCTTATGTAGATAGGTTAGAAGAAATGACCACTATTCAAGGTTGGATTGATGATGCTAACGTTAATTTAATGGGTATTGTTGGGTTAGGTGGAATCGGAAAATCTGCCTTAGCTGCGTATTTTTATAATAAATTTTCTACTCCTCCCACACTCCCCACACCTCCCACACTCCCCACCCTCAAATTTTGGGCTGATGTTAGTTTAAATCCAGATTTTGCTGCCTTTGCTGAATCCATCATTAAGGGTTTATCAGGAACAGTAAATGCAACGGGTGACGTTAATATTTTAATTGCTGATTTATTCAAGATTTTACATCAAAATCGTTGTTTATTGGTGGTGGATAATATTGAAACCTTGTTAGACGAATCGGGAGAATGGTTAAGTGAAAATTATGCAACATTTTTCCAGCGTTGGAAGCAACAGGGACACACCAGTATTTTATTGTTAACCACAAGAGATAAACCTAACCTTTATCGAGGGGATAATTATTGGTATTCTCTGGGGACTTTCACTGTTGATGAAGGTAAAACTTTATTAAAAGCGTTACAAATTCAAGGAAGCGACAAAGACTTAGAAAATTTAGTTACTAAAATAGATGGTCATGCGTTGACCTTAAGATTAGTGGCAGCATACCTGAGAGAATATTGTGATAGTCAAATAAGTCAAATCAGAGAATTGGGGTTAGATGAATTTGAGTTAATTTATAACGAAGCATCAGGACTGCATCGCAATAAAACCGATGCACGGCTATCATGGATATTAGAACAACATTTAACCCGTTTAAGCGAAAAACAAAGACAATTTTTAGTTAATTTATCCGTCTACCGTCAACCCTTTGATGTAACAGCAGCAACAGGAATGTATATCAATGTTAACTTGACAGAAGGAGAGACAAAAGAAACAATCAAACCCATAGAAGTAAAAAAAGAATTACAAAACTTATTCAATCGTTCCTTATTATCTCGTAGCGATGAAAAAGGTTATGAATGTCCCCTATTACTTAAACCCTATTTACAGAAAAAATATCCCGACTTAAACCAATGTCATCAAACAGCGATTAATTATTATTTATCTATTGTTCCCCCGAAACCCTGGACAAACCTGGATGAGATACAGGGATATTTAGAGATTTTTTATCATTGGTATCAATTGGGAGAATATGACGAAGCATTTGATTATTTGCATCAGGTTGATGAGTTTATTATTTTCCAGGGATATTATGACCTTCTGATAAAATATTATTCAGATATAATCAGAGGATATAAGAAAAATAAAAAGAAAGATAATAGAAAATATGCACAATCACTTAACAACTTAGGTGATACTTATAATCTCCTGGGACAATATAAACAGGCCATAGAATACTTGCAACAGGCCTTAGATATCTCTACAGAAATTGGAGATAGAAACAGTGAAGCACATTCCTATAATAATTTGGGGAATGCTTACAATTACGTAGGAAAATATCAACAAGCTATAGAATGTCTTCAGCAGTCCTTAACTATTTATAAAGAAATTGGTGATCATAAAAGCAAAGCGAATTGCTACAATAATTTGGGCATTACCTATGAATCTCTTAGAGACTATGAACAGGCCATTCAATACTATGAAAAGTCTTTAGCTATTGCAATTGAAACAGATAACCCAAATGTACAGGAAAAATCGTATAATAATTTGGGTTTAGTTTACAAATCCTTAGAAAAATATAAGCAAGCAATAGAATACTATAAAAAGTCTTTGGCTATCTCTACAGAATTAGGTAATCGTCCTGGTGAAGCTTCTTCTTATATTAATTTGGGTTCTGCTTACTGTGACTTGCAACAATATGAACAGGCAATAGAATGCTATCAACATTCTTTAGCTATCGATATAGAACTTGATGATTATCTAGGTAAAGGTGATTCCTATCTTGGTTTAGGAAATGCTTACCAATCCCTGGGAAAATATGAACAAGCGATAAAATATTATCAACAGTCCTTAGCTATTGAGATAGAAATGGATAATTATGAAGGTGAAGCTAATTCCTATAATAATTTAGGGAATGCTTACCATTCCTTGGGAAAATATCAAGAAGCGATAGAATACCATCAACAGTCTTTAGCTATCACTACAGAAATCGGATATAGACAAGATGAAGCAAAATCCTATAATAATTTGGGGAATGCTTACCATTCCTTGGGAAAATATCAAGAAGCGATAGAATACCATCAACAGTCTTTAGCTATCACTACAGAAATTGGCCATAGAAACAGTCAAGCAAAGTCCTATAATAATTTGGGAAATGCTTACTATTCCCTGGGACAATATCAACAAGCGATAGAATACTATCAACAGTCCTTAGCTATCAAAAGAGAAATCGGCGATCGCAAGGGTGAAGCTAATTCCTATAATAATTTGGGTCTTGCTTACTATTCCCTGGGACAATATCAACAAGCGATAGAATACTATCAACAGTCCTTAGCTATCAAAAGAGAAATCGGCGATCGCAACGGTGAAGCTAATTCCTATAATAATTTGGGGAGTGTTTACGATTCCCTGGGACAATATCAACAAGCGATAGAATACCATCAACCTGCATTACAACTGTATCAACAATTAGGAAATTCCTACAATCTTATTCGCTGTCTTGATAACTTAGGTAATACTTATCTATCCTTAAAACAATACTCCCAAGCAATAGACTGTTATCAAGAAACCCTAGAAATTAAACGAAGTTTAGAAGACAAGGAAGGGGAAGCAAGAACATTAATAACCCTTGGTCAAATCTATTCTCAAATAGGAAAAGCAAAAGAAGGTTATGCTTTATCTTTTCAAGGTATTCAGATATTACAAGAATTAGATTTACCTCTCTCAGAAATGCCATATCCTCAGTGGTTAAAATCTTTGATACAATTTGCACAACAGAGTAAACTGCAACTGATTTTATGTTTTGTTTTTGGAATGATTGCCTTTCCCTTTACATTAGTGGGTTTGATTTTATTATTAATTTGGAGATGGATTAAATCAGTATTATGAATTATGATGAACTGTAGCGAAAAAATTGAGGATAAAGAATGAATGCAAATTGTTTGGACACACCATGCAGAAGAAAGACAAAAGCAATGGCAATCAAAATTAGGAATTACAAGGGAGGAAGTAGAAACTGTATTAAATAATCCACAACAGGTTATCATTGAAAATGAAGTCTTTATTGCCCAATCTAAAAAAGGAAATGGTTTGATAAGAATCGTCTTTGTAGAAATCGGCAACACCAGAAGAATTTTAACATTATACTGGACAAATCAAATTAATCGATATTGGCAGGAAAACAACCATGAAAGTTAAATACGATCCAGAATCAGACATTTTAATTTTTATCATCAAAGATATTGCACCCTCCAATGCTATTTCAGAAGCAGGAGGAATTATTATTAGTTATGATGAGACAGGTGAACCCATTAGCATTGAATTTCTAAATGCTTCTAAAAGACAATTAATTAATCCCCAAGAAACTATTTTACAAATCTATCAAGAAACTTAGAAACATTTAAAATCCTATCCTTTATAAGCAAAAACATTAACTTGAATAGCTTTAATGGGTTTAGTGTCTCCTTGAAGCATCAGACGAACCTTTTCAGTAATTTCACTACTAAAAATCACTTCTCCACAACGACAACAAACCTTAGCAGGAATATTTTCGACGATAACTAATTTTCCTTTAACCTCAAAAGTTTCATTAACCTTTTGTTCTTGAAATTCCTTCGATCCGCAATTATAACAAACAGACATATTTACCTCGATTTTGAATAATTAACATTATCGAATATAAGATGAATTATTGATTAGGAATTAATGGAGTTAGTTGTGTTAATAGTTCAGGGATATCTTTTTCAATAGCTTTCCAAACAATTTCCATGTCAACCTCTTTATATTCATGAGTAACACGGTTTCGCATTCCTTTAATTTTAGCAAAGGGAATGTTTGGATAATTTGCTTTAAAAGTTTCTGATAAACGATTAACTCCTTCTCCAATAATAATGATTTGATATAAAACAGATGACTGGGTTTTTTCATCCTCTAAAAAATCATCTTGATTCATTTCTCTTGTAAAAACTAAAATCAACCGACAAGCTTTAACTATATCTAAAATAATTTCCTTATCTCTTGACATAAATAACCTCATTATTATCTAAAATGTTGCGACGACGAATCCAATTATCACTTTTTTCTATAGATTTTTTTGTGACCACATCTACTGAACGATTTAATAAGTTGGTCAATTGTTGTTCTAAGGTTTCTAAATCTAAAAGACTTATATTACTTTTAGCTTCAAAAGTAACCAAAATATCAACATCACTATTATCTTTAAAATCATCCCGTAAAATTGAACCAAATAAAGCCAATTCAACAATTTTCCATTGATGACAAAATTGGATGATTGTTTCTAATTCAATTCCTAACCGTTCTCTAATTTTAGGTTTAACTTCTAGTTGATAATTTCCCTTAACCATAATTTTTCAGTTCTCAAGATTAACAATTATACCAGTCGAAGCATGGATTAATAAAAATGTTACTAAAAGTCCCTACCTATTAATTTTAGTTGGTGGTAGGGCATAATAATATTATGCCCCTACATTATCGAATAATGCCGAAAAAAATTAGAGAATTAAAACAAATACTCAAAAAAGCAGGATTTACCTATCAACCCGCAAAAGGAAGTCATACAAAATGGTCACATCCTTTATTATCTGGTAAAATAACGTTATCTGGTCAAGATGGAGATGATGCCAAGCCTTATCAAGAAAAAGATGTCAATAATGCTTTAAACAAACTAGCTAAAATTAAGGAGAATCAATTATGAATAATCACTACACAATTATTATTCAATGGTCAAACGAAGATCAATGTTATGTTGTTACCCTTCCTGAATGGGGAGAATTTTGTCATACTCATGGTAATACTTACGAGGAAGCGTTAAAAAATGCTCAAGAAGTGTTAGAATTATTGATAGAATCTGCTTTAGACAATCATGAAATTTTACCAAAACCTCAATTTTTTAATCAGTCACTTCAATTAGTTAGAACGGGAAAATAACTATAGAAAAATCAATGAAATACACTATTGTTATTCAATGGTCAGAAGAAGATCAATGTTTCGTTGTTTTTTTATCAGAATTTGAAAACGTTATGCAACCTGTAACCCACGGAGAAACTTATCAAGAAGCTTTTAATAATGCACAAGAAGTTTTAGAATTATTAGTAGATTCAGCTATCTTAGACGGTCAACCACTACCCGAACCTAAACAACTCTTTAAAGTTGCTTGACCACTATCAGAAGAGTGGATTTTATACTGATAACTGATAACTGTTCACTGATAACTGATAACTGAAAAAACTGTCACTGTTCCCCTCCAAAACACAGCATTGAAACCCTAAGATGGGAACAATAACCCCATGATTAGCTAGTCTATAGTGGAAAACCATTACTAATATTAATGCTATGACCACCATTCCCGAATATGCTAACCTCACCGCTTTACCTGATGTATGGGCGATCGCAGCCAAAAAATTTCCCGATATCCTTGCACTGCACGATCCCCACAGTAAACCAGAAGTTAAACTCACCTACGGTCAGTTATACCAACAATTAGAACAATTTGCAGCCGGATTACAAGCATTAGGCGTGACCCCAGATGATAAAATTAGTTTGATTGCTGATAATAGTCCCCGTTGGTTCATTGCCGATCAAGGATCAATGTTAGCCGGTGCAGCCAATGCCGTCAGATCAGCCCAAGCAGATAAAAACGAATTAGCCTATATTTTAAGAGATAGTGATAGTAGTACCCTGATTGTAGAAAATCAGAAAACTTTAGCTAAAATACGGGCATTTTGTGACGAAATCCCTCTACAATTAATCATTCTACTCAGCGACGAAACCCCCAAAACAGACGATCCCATCAAAACCTTAAACTTTCCCCAACTGATGGAACTAGGGGCAAAAAATAGTCTACAACCCGTCACTAAAAATGACAAAGACTTAGCCACTTTAATCTACACATCAGGAACCACAGGACAACCCAAAGGTGCAATGCTATCCCATGGCAACCTCTTGCATCAAGTCAAAAATTTAGATTCTGTGATCCAACCCAAACCAGGAGATAGTGTTCTGAGTATTTTACCATCCTGGCATTCCTACGAACGTAGCGCAGAATATTTCCTATTGTCCCAAGGATGCACCCTCATTTATACCAATATCCGCAACTTTAAGACCGATCTCAAACGGTTTAAACCCCATCACATGGTGGGGGTTCCCCGTCTTTGGGACTCCCTCTATGAAGGAATACAGAAGCAACTGAGGGACCAAAGTCCCACCCAACAAAAAATAGTTCAATTTTTCTTCAATATTTCCCAAAACTTTATTCTGTCTCGACGCATCGCCAATAATATGAGTTTAGAACACTTCGATGCGTCTGCTGTAGAAAGGTTCATAGCGCGACTTAAAGCCATTTTTCTCGCCCCTTTACACAGTTTAGGGGATAAATTGGTCTACAAGAAAATTCGGGACGGTATAGGGGGCAATTTTGAAACTTTAGTGAGTGGTGGGGGTTCTCTGGCCAAACATCTTGACGACTTCTACGAGATCATCAATGCCCCCGTTTTAGTGGGTTACGGCCTCACCGAAACCTCTCCCGTTACCAATGCACGCACCCATAATCATAACCTACGGGGTTCTTCTGGTCAACCCATTCCCCATACAGAGATCAAAATTGTAGACCTCAATACCCGTGAAGCGGTTCCCCAGGGAAAACGAGGGGTTGTTCTCATTCGGGGTCCTCAAGTGATGCAAGGATACTACAAAAAACCCGAAGCCACCGCTAAAGCGATCGATCCTCAAGGATGGTTTGATAGTGGGGACTTAGGATGGATCACCCCTATGAATGATTTAGTGATTACCGGGCGGGCCAAAGATACCATTGTATTGAATAACGGGGAAAATATCGAACCCCAACCGATCGAAGATGCTTGCGTTAGAAGTCCTTACATTGACCAAATGATGTTAGTCGGACAAGATCAAAAAGCATTAGGGGCCTTAATTGTCCCCAACTTAGACGCATTGCAAACATGGGGCAACAATCAACAACTTAATCTGACTTTTCCCCCTGAAGACGCAAGCAGAGAAACGATCCTCAGTAGCGATCTTTATGAGAAACCCGTTCAAGACTTATTCAAACAAGAACTCAAAAAAGAAGTCAAAAACCGACCAGGATACCGTCCTGATGACCAAATTAAAGCCTTTGAACTGATCTTAGAACCCTTTTCTGTTGAAAATGGTATGATGACCCAAACCCTAAAAATAAAACGGCCTGTAGTCACAGAACGATATCAAGGTATGATCGACGGGATGTTTGAATCTTAATCATTGAAACAATTAGTCAACGGAGAGAATCCTTATGGAAGAAGCAAACACCAGTTTATTACTCAAACGGCCAGTTAATTTAAAAGTTATCGTTACCTCACGCTGGAAAGAAGAAATGCAGCAACAACTACAAGCACAAATTAACCAGCTTGACAACCAAATGCAACAAGTTGAAATGCAAGGACAACGGGCCATTGCTGAGATCCAAAAAAAAAGCGTATCCCCTCCAGGCCCTGAAACAACCCAACAAATTGATAATATTCAATTGCAGGTTAATCAGAAAAAAAGTGAGTTTTTAGAACGGAAAAATCAATTCTTACAACAAATGCAGCAAGTTCAAGTGGTCGAACTCGAACAAGAAGTGGTTCAAGGACAAATGGAAAGCTTTTTCCGCGTCGAAAAAGGAGACAACTTGGTCAAAAAATTAAACGTAGAAATTGTGATTCGTGACGGCGTAATTGAAGAAATTCGCGGAGAAATTTAAGCTCCATAGGGGTAATTTACAAATTACCCCTGCAAAAATAATGGTATGCTATAGACAGAGACATAAGCCCTCACCTATGCCGTTAGTAATTTTAGTTGCCGATGACGATCTAGGAATTCGTGTCGCCGTTAAGGACTATTTAGAAATGCACGGTTATGTAGCCATAACCGCTCAGAATGGAGAGGAAGCCTTTTCCTTAGTTCAAACTTATCGTCCCCATTTATTGGTATCAGATATTAAGATGCCACGGAAAGACGGTTATACCTTAGTAAAAGAACTGCGACAGTTGCCGGAATTTCGCTTACTTCCCGTGATCTTCTTGACTGAGTGCGATAGCACAGAAAACCGCATTCAAGGGTATCAAGTGGGTTGTGATGTCTATTTGCCAAAACCCTTTGAAATGGAAGAATTAAAAGCAGTGATCCGTAATTTATTAGAGCGATCGCAAATCATCCAGTCAGAATGGCGTTTTTCTCAAGAACAGTCCCTTCCCCAAAAAACCCCTCAACAACAACAAACTGCTGCGAGAATTTCTATTCAAGCAGAAATGGATTTGGTGGAGTTAACCCAACGAGAAAGCGAAGTCCTCGATCTTTTAACCACAGGCCTCTCCAATAAAGAAATCGGTCAACACCTTCATTTAAGTCCCCGTACCATCGAGAAAAATGTGAGTCGTTTACTGCGGAAAACCCACACCAGCAACCGTGCAGAATTAGTCCGTTTTGCTCTGGATCATCATTTAATTCGGTAAAGAGACAAAAATTGAGATCACAGACAGATTATCCTCCGTTATGAAACAATAAAAAAGTTTAAGGCGATCGCAACGGAAAAAACGTGGGATATCATCGTTTGATTACAGGAATGACATTGATCATTGGGTCTTGTTTCTTACCCAACACAGCTATAGTCAATGTCCCTAAACCCATCACCCCAACCCCTCCTCCTCCCCTCACCGTTACTGCCGCCGTCCCCCGTTATTTCCCTCCAACTTACTCAGTGGATAGCCAGGGAAACCCCCAAGGTTTTGCCATTGATGTCATGGAAGAAGTGGCCAAACGAGCTAACCTAAAAATTAAGTATGAAATCAAAGAGACTTGGAGTGAAACCATCAAAGCCTTAGAAAGCGGGGAAGTTGATCTGGTTCCTAACATGGGTATAACTCCCAATCGTTCCCAACTGTTTATTTATAGCACTCCCATTGAAACCATCAATATTTGTGTGTTTGTGCTACGGGACAATAGCACAATTAAGACCCTTAATGACTTATCAGGTTCAACGATTGCTGTGGTTGAGGAAAATGAAGCCGTTAACCTGTTAGAAAAGCACAAAAACGTTAACATTGAAACCTTCGAGTCCCCTGAACACGCCTTATTTCATTTATTGTCCCGAAAAGTCGATGGCTTAGCCTATCCTCAACCCCCCATTTGGAACTTAGCCCAAGCCATTTCCCTTGACTATCGCCTGACAACCCTCAAACCAACCCTCCAAAAAGTTCCACGGGTGATCGCTGTTCATCGAAACGATCCTCAATTGTTACAACGGTTAGAGCCGGCACTCACTGATTTTCTCTCCTCTTCAGACTATCAGCAAATTTATCAACGCTGGTACGAACCCACTGCCCCGATGATTCTCTCTCCTTTGATGTTAAGGGGTTTAGGGTTGTTAGTTTTATTGATCGCGATCATCATTATCTTATGGCGATTCTATCTTTTGCGCTCAATGTATCGTTTGCAACAAACCCAAATTGCCCTAAAAGAAAGTGAAGCCCAATATCGGGCTATTGTTGAGGATCAAACGGAATTAATCTGTCGTTTTTTACCGAATGGAACCTTAACCTTTGTCAATGAGGCCTATTGTCGTTATTTTGGACAAGCACGGGAAGACATCATTAATAGTTGTTTTTTTCCCTCCATTACTCAAGACAATCAAGGCTGTTTACGTTACACTTTAAGTCGCTTAAATCTCTATAACCCTGTCGTTAGTTATCAACATTCTGTTATTAATGGTCAAGGAGAAAAACGTTGGCAATATTGGACAAATCGAGGGCTGTTTGATGAAGAAGGAAACATTTTAGAAATTCAAGGGGTTGGCCGAGATATTACTGAACAAAAACGCATTGAAGAAGAACTGGCTGATAATTTACAACAATCTCAAACCTTAAACGAGATTATCGAACACATTCATCAAAGTTTTGATCTCGAAATTATTTTAAATCAAACCACCCAAGAAACGCGAAAGATTTTACAATGCGATCGCGTGGTGGTTTATCAATTTGATGATGATTGGGGTGGTCAATTTATTGCTGAATCGGTGGCTCAACAATGGGTTAAATTAGTCGGCAATGAGTTAGAAACTGTTTGGGTAGACAGTTGTTTACAAGAAACCCAAGGGGGACAATATAAACATAATCGAACGTTAGCCGTTGATGATATTTATACCTTTAACTATGACCAATGTTATCTTGATTTCTTAGAACAATTGCAAGCAAAAGCCTATATGATTGTTCCTATTTTTGTCCATAATCAATTATGGGGATTATTGGCTTGTTATCAAAATTCTCATCCCCGTCATTGGCAAACCTCTGAAGTGGACTTATTCAATAATATTGGTTATCAATTAGGACTAGCGATACAACAATCCCAATTATTAAAAGAACTAGAAACTGCTAAAAATTCTGCCGAAGCTGCTAGTCGTGCTAAAAGTAATTTTTTAGCACACATGAGTCATGAATTAAGAACCCCATTAAATGCCATTTTAGGATTTAGTCAACTTCTTAATAAGGATGAAAACTTAAACACAGAACACAAAGAATATGTTGAAATTATCAACCAAAGTGGTGAACATTTATTAACCCTGATTAAAAGTGTTTTAGATATGGCTAAAATTGAAGCCGGTCAAATAGCCCTTTATTACCAATCCTTGAACCTGCATCAGTTGGTTAAAACCTTAAGCCAAATGTTGAAATTAAAAGCCCAATCCAAAGGTATTCATTTACTTTTAGAGATTGGAGATAATGTACCTATTTTAATTATTAGTGATGAAGGTAAATTAAGGCAAATTCTCATTAATTTACTGAATAATGCGATTAAATTTACCGAAAAAGGACAAGTCATTTTAAGGATTAAAACTCGGCAAGAACTAGAAAAAAGAGAGCAACAAAAAGTAGATTTATTATTTGAAGTTGAAGACACCGGTCCAGGAATTAATAGGGAAGAAGCGGACGATTTATTTCAGCCCTTTTTTCAAACAAAATTAGGTCAACAAACTCAAGAAGGAACGGGCTTAGGATTAACCATTAGTTATGAATTTCTTAAGCTTATGGGAAGTACATTACAAGTCAGTTCACCCCTCAGTGGAGGTACAATCTTTTACTTTACTTTATCCGTAGAAATTCCCCAAATAAGCAATGATTATCAGATAGCTAACCAACCAAAAATTATTGGTTTAGCCCCTAACCAACCCCCATACCGTATTTTAATTATTGAAGATAATTTTGCCAATCGTAAAGTCTTAACGAACCTTTTAAAACCTTTAGGATTTTTGGTTAAAGAAGCCTGCAATGGAGAAAAAGGGGTTAAACTCTGGGAAACCTGGCATCCGGACTTGATTTGGATGGATTTGCAAATGCCAGTTATGGATGGTTATCAAGCCACTCAAACCATTCGCGCTAAAATGAAAAAATTAGGCTCAAAAACAACCACGAAAATTATTGCCTTAACCGCCAGTGCTTTTGCTGAAAATCGAGAAGCGGTTTTGAACATTGGCTGTGATGATTTTGTTAGTAAACCCTTTTCTGAGTCCATTATCTTTGACAAACTTGCTCAACATTTAGGAGTTCGTTATAGTTATGATAGTTCCCTAACCACAATTATTTCTCAAGAGAAGATACAAACAAACCATTTACACCATCTAAAAACTCAAATACAAGCCTTATCACCCGTTTGGCGTAACCAACTCCATCAAAAAGCTGCTGCGGCCGATGGAGAATCTATATTGAAACTTCTCAATGAATTATCCCCCAAATATAGAGATTTATGTCAAGGGATCACAGAATTAGTGGAAAACTACAGTTTTGATCAGATAATGGAAATTAGCAACTCATAAACAGTTTTAAACTTCCTTTGTATTATTGCAACAATATAATAGCAAAATTACCTTTATTCATGATTAATATTTATGCTTCCCAATCTACCTCTAATATTCTGATTGTTGATGATAAACCGCCTAATCTACGTGTTTTATCAACCATGTTAACCAAAGCGGGGTATAAAGTACGGGCTGTTACCAGTGGGAATATGGCACTGATGGCTGCTAAAACCCTTCCACCTGATATCATCCTCTTAGATATCAAAATGCCCGATCTTGATGGCTATGAAGTTTGTCAACAACTCAAACAGTTCCCCGAAACCGCCGAGATTCCTGTCATCTTTCTCAGTGCCTTACAAGACATAGAAGACAAGGTAAAAGCCTTTGAAGCAGGAGGTGTAGACTACATTATCAAACCCTTTCAGTTTGAAGAAGTTCTCGCTAGGGTATCTATTCATTTAGCCTTAAAACAAACTCGTTATCAACTGCAAAAATTAAACCAAGAACTGGAAAAACGAGTTGAAGAACGCACCGCAGACTTAGAAGAAATTAAAGAAAAACTGCTTTTTGATGCCCGTCACGATGGTTTAACACAATTACCTAATCGTTCCTTATTTTTAGAACGGGTGGATCTCGCTCTCAAACGGGTTCACGAAGAAGACGATTACATCTTTGCCGTTTTCGTCATTGATCTCGATCGCTTTAAAATGATTAACGATAGTGATGGTCATCTGGTGGGCGATCGCTTATTGGTTAAGATCGCTCGCACCCTAGAAACCTTAGTTAGTCCTGCTGATACGGTGGCCCGCCTCGGAGGAGATGAATTTGCCATTTTGCTCGATCCCATCAACGATGTTAACGAAGCTCTGAGGGTGGCTCAAGACATCAAAAACGCCTTAACCACCTCATTTATAATCGAAACACGAGAAATCTTTACCAGTCCCAGTATTGGCTTAACCATTAGTCTTCCTAGTTATCAATCTGCTGTAGAAATTTTGCGGGATGCTGATATTGCGATGGGACAAGCTAAACTCAAAGGGCGAGGAAGATATGAAATTTTTAATCAACAAATGCACGCCCAAGCTTTAAAATTATTAACCTTAGAAACGGATTTACGACACGGCATAGAAAAACAAGAATTTGACGTTTATTATCAACCTATTATGAAGTTAGACTCGATTAAATTAGTCGGGTTTGAAGCTTTAATTCGTTGGCAACATCCCTACAAAGGGTTTATTTCTCCTGGGGAATTTATTCCCGTTGCTGAAAACACAGGATTAATTATTCCCATTGGCAAAATTGTCTTAGAAAAAGTTTGTCGCCAGATACAAAGTTGGAAAACAAAGTTTCCTCAAGCAACAGTTTTAAAAGTGGCTGTCAATTTGTCCAGTAAACAGTTTAATAATGCCGATCTCATGGAAGAGATTGACGAAGTTCTCGAAAAAACAGGCTTAACTCCTAATAATTTGAAACTAGAAATTACCGAAACTTCTTTAATTGAACATTCTCTAGAAACCATCAAGTTATTAAAACAATTAAAACAACGAAATTTAGAAATTTGTCTGGATGATTTTGGGACTGGTTATTCTTCATTGAGTTATCTCCATCGTTTTCCGGTGGATACCCTAAAAATTGATCGTTCTTTTATTAATTGTATCGGTCAACCCGAAGAAAATTTAGAAATTATTCAATCGATTATCCCCCTAGCTCATAATTTAGAAATGGATGTGGTAGCAGAAGGGATTGAAACCGAAGAACAACTGATTTATTTACGAAAATTAGATTGCGATTTTGGCCAAGGATACTTTTTTAATCGTCCTTTAACCCCTCAAGAAGCTGAACAATTATTAATTGAGAGTCGTTAATTGTTATTCTTGTCTCTCACTCTTTTTTGTCTTGCTGTAGAACATAAATACTTTATTGCAACCTTAAGGAGAAAGTTATACTAAATAATCAGTTTGCGATAATAGACAAAAGATGTTCAAAGCGTTAACAGAAAAATTGGCTCAATGGCGCAAAAAGCTACTCCTTCCACCAACTATAGCAGGATTAGTTATTATTTCCAGTTTAACAGGGATATTAGAACCCTTAGAATTACTAACCTTTGATCAATTCTTTCGTTGGCGATCGCAAGAAAATTTTCCTTTTGTTACAGTACCAGAAAAAATTGATCCGAGAATCGTTATTATTACCATTGATGAATCAGATATTATCACCTTAAAACAATGGCCCCTTTCTGATGCTAAATTAGCGCAACTCATTGACATTATTAAGCAAGAAAATCCTAGAGTTATTGGCCTCAATATTTTTCGAGATTTCCCCATTAAACCTGGAACAGAAGCTTTAAATCATGTTTTTAGAACAACCCCTAATTTAATTGGTATAGAAAAAGTAATTGGGGATGTAATTCAACCTCCCACAATCTTATCTCAATTAGAACAAGTTGGATTTGTCGATTTAGTTCTTGATAATGATGGAAAAGTTAGACGGGATTTAGTGTCCATAACCTCTCAAGAGTTTGAACAAAAATTAAGTTTTAGCATCACCTTAGCCTTAACTTATCTGAACAAAGAAAACATTTTTCCCCAGTTAAGTAACTCCTCTAAAGATGAAATAATCATCGGAAAAGCCCATTTATTTCCCCTGGATAAAAAGGCTGGCAATTATATCAATATTGATAATGGAGGTTATCAAATTTTACTCAATTATCGTGGGGGTGAAGAAAGTTTTCAAACCATTTCTATTTTAGATGTTTTTAATCAACAGTATCCACAAAATTTATTCCGCGATCGCCTAGTTTTGATCGGAGGAACAGCAGCCAGTATTCAACCTTCCTTCTTCACTCCCTATCATCATTCTTATCCCACCTCAGGAACAATCATTCAAGCTAATGCCATTAATCAAATTTTAAGTGCAGCTTTAGATGATCGCCCTTTATTAAAAGTCTGGTCAGATCCCTTAGAATGGTTATGGATCTTCACCTGGACAACAACAGGAATCATCCTTACTTATCTGCTATTAAATAAAGATAGCTTCCAATATAATACGTTAATTAAATGGGGCTTATTTATACTAAGTAATTTTGGGTTAGGATTATTGTTAATCGGTAGTAGTTATCTTCTATTTTTGCAAGGTTGGTGGGTACCAACTCTTGCCCCTTTAATCGCTGTAGTAGGATCATCAGTGATTGTCATGGTTGATAAGTGGAAATATTTAGCCATGTTTGATACTTTAACACAAGTTCCTAACCGTCTCTATTTTGATAAAGTTTTAGAACAAACTTGGTTATTAAATCAGTTATCTCGCCGCCAAACCTCATTAATTTTATGTGATGTTGATCATTTTAAAGAATACAATGATACCTATGGCCATCCTGCCGGCGATCGCTGTTTACAAAAAATAGCTCACTGTATACGTATGACGATTCGTCGCAGTGATTTTGTAGCCCGTTATGGTGGAGAAGAATTTGCGGTTATCTTACCTAAAACGGATACCCAAGAAGCGAAAAGAATTGCTCAAAGAATTGTAGAACAAGTAATATCTTTGAACATTCTTCATAGTCGTTCTTCGACTAACAATTATATCACTCTTAGTTGTGGTGTTGCTAGTTTAAGTCTTGATGATGAATCATCCCCTGAAGTATTAATTGAGCAAGCAGATATAGCCCTTTATAAAGCTAAAGAACAAGGAAGAAATAGAGTGATTATTTATGACTCTTCATTGGTTGCTGAAAGTTAAACTCACATCTTGCATCAGAACAAAAATACTTAATAATTAGAGGCAGAAGGCAGGAAGCAGAAGGGAAGAAAAAACCTTAAAAATAAGATTATTTAACTTTTAAATGCCTTATTATTGATAATTACACTCGTATGCTAAATATTAAACCTCCTGCCTCCTGCCTTTCCACTCCTGCCTCACACAAAATTAGGGTTAAGTTGGAAGGTGCAAGATGTCAGTAAATACTATCTTTTGATTTCTGGCAGATAATGAATGATTTTTTCTGCTCTTTTTTCCCAAGAGAATTCTTTTGCATATTGAATATTTTCTTGATAACCGGTTAGTTTTCTTGGATAAATTTCCAATGCTTGTTCGATTGCTTGAGCAAAACGATGGCAGTTATCTGGTGGACACCAAACAGCAATGGGAACCGTCTTCTTAAAAGACATTAAAGGAGGAATTTCGCTAACAACCAGAGGGGTTCCTGATGCTAAATATTGAAAAAATTTGACAGGATTAGTAAAATTTGCTGACTTACCTGAGAGATGAGGATGGGCTAAAATATCAGCAGCTTGAAAAAGACTAATCAGACGCGATCGCGGTACAATCCAACCCAAAAAATTAATATTTTCTACCTGTTTACTCTGGGCTAATTCTTGATAATGTTTAACTTGTTCTTCGGTTCCTCCTGTAATGGCAAATTGAAACTTAGGTAAAATTTTAGCCACATCAATTAATAAATCAATGCCCTTAAAAGGATACAGTGCGCCAGAATATATAACTAACTTTTCACGGTTATTTTTTAACAATTGTTCTCGCCATTGTTGAGCTTCATCCGGCTGTCTTTCTAAAAAAGTTTGATTAAAACCATTATGTAACCAAATGGTTTTTTCTGGGGGCATTCCTGACTCAATCATACTCTGTCTCGTTAATTCAGATTGAGTAATACAAACTCTAAAATAAGGATCATTAACAATCGCTTTTTCAAATTGATTTTCAGCAAAATAATGACGCTCAAAAATGGTTGGTATTTGATTTTTGACAGCAGCTTTGGCAAAATTCCAATTTCTGGTATGCACTGCATTAATTTTATTTTTTAGATGAATCGGTAAATAATATTTACACACCAAACTACTCAAATTAAAACGATTAATTCCCTTACGGATAAGCTCAGGAATCAACAAAGGTAAGATATTTAATCGCTCTTGAATATCATAAAATTCAATAAAATTGGTGTTCGGTTTTTGTAAGTTAAAAGGAGAAAATAAAGAGCCTAAATTTAAGTTAGATGGCGGGTTGTCGGGGTAAGTTAAAATAGTTTCATAACCTAGATTGGCCATGGCGTTGGCGCACATAACATCATGAATTTCATGGGCAGAATCAGGCTGTTGTGAAAGTTGACTATAAACTAAATAATATTTCATGAAAATAAAAATAGTAGAAATAAACTAAATTTTAGCAAATCCTAACCCCAGTTATTAAGTAGTCGGACATAATTAACGAAGTCAGAAGTTCCTCACTACTACCATGCGCTATCGCACAGAAGTTGTTTTTGGAGCGAGGCATAAATCCTCGTTACAAAAACTTTTCGCTTGTAACGTTTATTTTTGTCCAGGTACTTAGAGTTTTGGCAACGCAACTGATATAGTCAAAGATGGACTGATATTGCCACCATAGGAGAGTAAGCAGTGTTTGGGTTAAATCAGCGATCGCCATTAATCAAGTTTCTGTCAAGTTCAGTCTTAATTGGCCTTCTCAGTTGGGGGTTAGTGGGGTGTAGCGATCGCTTAGAAGCGTCTTCCCCAGTCAGAGAACCCTCTCCTGTTCCTGTCACCACCACTAAATTAAGAGAAGTTGCACCCCCAACGGTGATTCAAGAACTGAAAGAGATTTTAGCCCAATATCATCCTCAAGTGACTATTATCAGTCCCAAACCTCAACAAATGTTCTCAGAAACCTCTGTCTCTGTGCAACTGGAGGTGAAAGATTATCCCCTCTTCAAAGACGAAACCTTAGGACTTGGCCCCCATTTACACCTTTTTGTAGATAATGAACCCTATCAGGCTGTTTATAAGGTTGATGAACCGATTATTTTAGAAAATTTAACCCCAGGAACCCATACTATCAGAGTGTTTGCTTCTCGTCCTTGGCACGAAAGTTTTAAAAACGAAGGGGCCTACGCACAAACAACCTTTAGTGTCTTCACCGAAACAGAAGATAACTCCCCCTCCCCCTCTCTTCCTCTGCTGACTTACAGTCGTCCCCAGGGAAGTTACGGGGCCGAACCGATCATGTTAGATTTTTATTTAACCAATGCACCTTTACATTTTGTGGCTCAAAGTGATCCCAAGGATGATATTGTAGATTGGCGCATCAAAGCCACTATTAATGGGGAAAGCTTCTTAATTGATACTTGGCAACCTATCTATTTAAAAGGGTTTGAACCAGGGAAAAATTGGGTCCAGTTAGAATTTATTGATGAACAAGGAGAGGAAGTTAATAACGCCTTCAATGATACCGTTAGAGTCATTACCTATGAATCCAAGGGAGAAGATACTCTCTCGAAACTGGTACGAGGAGAACTGCCAGTGGAGATTGCCCGTTCTATTGTTGATCCAAGTTATGTTTATACCTTAGAACCGGAACCCACTGAGGAAAACATTCCCTCTGAAACCGTCGAAGAAGTTATCGAACCAGAAGCACAACCTCAAGAAGTTACTCAAACCGTCGAAGAAGTTATCGAACCTGACGAGTCTGTTTCTGAACCCATAACCGTTCCTAGTTCCCAAGGTATAACAGAAGAAGAAAGCGAACCAGTCGACCTTTCTTCAGACAGTCTGACAGAAGAAACAGAACCCTCTTCCTCAGATACGATTACAGAAGAAACAGAAAATCTAGAACCCGAACCTTCTTCCTTAGATACGATTACAGAAGAAACAGAACCCTTAGAAGAACCTTCTGACGCTTCATCAGAAACCTTAACTTCCTCTAATTCTGAAAATGCAGCAGAGGAACTAGAAACCATAGTAGAACCTGTAGAAGTAGAAGAAGTCATCATTGATGATATTTCTATTCAAGACTCATCACCAACAGTGACTGAAGACCCCTCAACCCCTTTATCAGAGATTGTGGAGTCTGAACCAGTTAATCCCTCTTCTCAAGAGATTCCTAGGGAAAATCCAGGTCAATGGGGACAAAATTTCCGCAATTTCTTCAAAAAAATTGATTTAAGTGGTTTGATGAACTTTATTGACCAGATGAAAGCCAAGTTAGGGCAGTAACTTTTTCTCAAAACCTTGACACTTATAAAAGGATAGTTAAATTTCTGAGACTATGGCAGGGAACTAAATTATCCTAAAAGGTGTCAAAAGACAATTTACTCAATATAGTTTACCCAATTAGGTTGGAGTGAGGTCATTGTGTTTATGAAACACTCACATATGTTAGCAGGATTAGCCCTTGGCTTATCCTTATTGGGAATTTCCCCTGCTCAAGCAGAACCAGCGCAAAAAGAGGTTCTCATCAGTCAATTGGCTGGCCACGAACTTGAAGACCCCATCGATGTTTATCGTAAAGACTGGTTAGACTTTAAATTTGATGAGTATATCATCGGTCGTATTCGCGGTGTTACCGGAGATGTGGCTCAAATTCAAATCATTTCTGCTGGTATCACTAAGGATGCTCATGTCAGAGTGACTCATGACGTAGGTTTCACCACCGGAGAACGGGATGTTTGGCACGTGACTGCTCAAATGCCTCATTTATGGCCAAATCTTGTAGCTGGCTCCGATGTCATTATGAAAGTTGTTGATGATAAATTCGTTATCATCAGTGATAAGCGTTCCTACTACCGCGCACAACAGGTTTATGCCCGTCCCTATTGGGTGTCTCGTTTAGATTTACGAGAAGTTCCCGAAGTAAAACGGACTAATATTAGTTGGGATCGCCCCGATGTAAGCTTACCTCCTTTAGAAGAAAATCAAGCTGAAATTGCACCTCCTCCTGAACCTGTTCCTGGTATGTGGTAAGGTTTGGTATTATCAGGGAGTTAGAGAATTTGGTGACAAGAGCAAAATTTAATTATTGGTAAAACTTAGGCGGTGCTTACAGGAAACTTGTTAAGTACCGCCTTTGATTTTTGAGTATAATAAATATCCAATAATTAACCGAACTGAGGTTAGTATTAATTATTTTTTTAAGCGAAAGACATTCAACGCTTGAGATAACAATTTAGGTTGAGAAAAATTATCTTTAAATTTCTTGAACTCTCCTGCATCAAACCAAATTCCTTGACATTGAGGACAGGTTTCATACCAAAGGGGATGTTTATCAAGATCAAACATTTTTATCATTGAAATATCACAATGGGGACAAGGAATATGAGTATCTAAGACTTCTTTATGGTTTTCCCTATCTAGTTTTCCAATATCAATGTTTTCTGAACCTCTTAGCTTTTTTAGGTTTTCTGCTTCTGAAGAGTCAAACCAAATACCACTACATTGACAACAGCGATCAACTTCGATATCCTCGTAGATAACTGGTTCTAGTTTTCCTCCACACTTAGGACAGCTTAATGATTTCATAATCTTCTTCAGTTTTCTAGAATATCTAAAGTTTATCAAATCTTTTAAACTATTCCTAAAAACCCTAGGCTTATTTTAGTTTTTAACTATGAATGAACTCTCAAAAAGAATGATTGGGTTAACAGGAGGAATAAGCACAGGAAAAACAACGGTTTCTCATTATTTAACGACTGTTTGTCACATTCGAGTGTTGGATGCTGATAGTTATGCGAGGGAAGCCGTTGAGTTAAATTCTCCTATTTTACAAACCATTAAACAACGATATGGAGCAGACATTTGTTTAAATAATGGAGAATTGAATCGCAAAAAATTAGGTAATATTATTTTTAATGATTTTGGAGAAAAACAATGGTTAGAAAGTCAAATTCATCCCTATGTTAGACAGAGATTTCAACAAGAGATGACACAATGTCAGCAGAGGATTGTTGTCCTAGATATTCCCTTACTATTTGAATCCCAATTAACCCATTTAGTAACAGAAATTTGGGTAGTGTACTGTTCTTATGAACAGCAATTACAACGACTGATGAATAGGAATCGTCTCAGCGAAAAAGAAGCGATCGCTCGCATTAAAAGTCAGTTACCCCTTGAAGAAAAAATACAAAAGGCCAATATTGTTCTTGATAATTCCTCTACCTTAGACCGTTTATATCAGCAAATTGATCAAGCGTTGTCAATCCCTAAATAGTTATCATTATCATCAAAAATTTATTCTTAAAACGAATATTATTACTCCTGACTCCTGACTCCTGACTCCTAAAAAAATTAACCATGAATTTACCCAATTGGATCACTATTTCCCGTTTATTAGGACTTCCTTTTCTCTTCTATTTTCTGACGACTCCTACCCCTTCTCATCGTTGGATAAGCGTGGTTATTTTCCTCCTTGCAGCCTCAACAGACTGGGTAGATGGTTATTTAGCTAGAAAGTTAAATCAAGTGACCGAATTAGGCAAATTTCTTGACCCTTTGGTGGATAAATTATTGGTACTTGCACCCCTTTTAAGTTTAATTTCTCTGCAACAAGTTCCTGCTTGGGGAGTCTTCTTAATATTAGGCCGAGAAATAGCGATCGCAGGATGGCGCATCAACCCAAACTTAACCGGAAATACCACCATTCAAGGAGCAAATATTTGGGGAAAATTGAAAACTGTCAGCCAAATAACGGCGATCGCACTGTTAATCGCACCCCTTCCTCAACCCTGGGAAATCATCTCCATAACCGTGTTTTGGTTATCTGTCGTCCTCACCCTAGTCTCTGGAATGATCTACCTACTTCCCAATACTACTTCGTTAAAGGACTAGGAGATAAAAAGACTAAAAAACTGATAACTGATGACTGATGACTGATAACTGATGACTGATAACTGATAACTGATAAACTAGAAATATTAAGAAACAATAATCAAATATGACTGGTATAGGAACGGCGATCGCAAGACAAGACTACGATGTTATTATCATTGGTTCAGGAATGGGTGGGTTAGTGACAGCCACCCAACTCGCCGCAAAAGGGGCCAAGGTATTAGTCTTAGAAAAGTATTTAATTCCTGGGGGAAGTGCGGGTTATTTTGAACGAGAAGGGTATCGCTTTGATGTGGGTGCATCGATGATTTTTGGTTTCGGAACTGAAGGGACGACGAACCTTTTAACTCGCGCTTTAGATGCAGTTAATATGAGTCTAGAAACCATTCCCGATCCTGTACAGATACATTACCATTTACCGAACAATTTAGAGCTAAAAGTACACAAAAATTATGATAAATTTATTGACGAATTAACAGCTAAATTTCCCCATGAAAAGGTAGGAATTCATCGGTTTTATGATGAATGTTGGCAAGTTTTTAACTGCCTCAATGCGATGGAATTACTTTCCTTAGAAGAACCGAGATACCTGATGAGAGTGTTCTTTCAGCATCCTTTTGCTTGTTTAGGCTTAGTGAAATATTTACCTCAAAATGCAGGAGATATCGCCCGTCGTTACATCAGTGATCCTGAACTTCTAAAGTTTATTGATATGGAATGTTATTGTTGGTCAGTGGTTCCTGCGGAAAAAACCCCTATGATCAATGCAGGAATGGTGTTTTCAGATCGACATTATGGAGGGATAAATTATCCTAAAGGGGGTGTAGGAACCATTGCCGAAAAATTAGTCGAAGGGTTAGAGAAATTTAGGGGAGAAATTCAATATAAAGCCCGTGTTACTAACATTTTAATGGAAAAGGGTAGAGCAGTGGGAGTTAGATTAGCTGATGGAAAAGAATATCGAGCAAAACGCATTGTTTCTAATGCAACTCGCTGGGATACCTTTGAAAAATTATTGCCTAAAAATGAGATGCCTAAAAAAGAGGAAAGATGGCAACAACGCTATGAAAAATCCCCCAGTTTTCTCAGCTTACATTTAGGCGTTAAGCCTGAAGTTTTACCCATAGGAACAGAATGCCATCATATTGTTTTAGAACAATGGGAAACCATGGAAGATGAACAAGGAACTATTTTTGTTTCAATTCCTACTCTGCTTGATCCCAGTTTAGCACCTCCTGAGCATCACATTATTCATACTTTTACTCCCAGTTATATGAAAGAATGGCAAGGACTTTCTAGTCAAGAATATAATCATAAAAAAGAAGCAGCAGCCAGTCATTTAATTGAACGGTTAGAAAAGATTTTTCCTGGATTAATTGATGGGTTAGACTATCAAGAAGTAGGAACACCTCGCACTCATCGACGCTTTTTAGGACGAAATGAAGGGACTTATGGACCTATTCCCAGTCGTAAGTTACCAGGGTTGCTAGGAATGCCTTTTAATCGTACGGTTATTCCTGGATTATACTGTGTAGGGGATAGCACCTTTCCAGGTCAAGGACTCAATGCTGTGGCGTTTTCTGGGTTTGCTTGTAGCCATCGTATTGCAGTTGATTTAGGACTCTAGGTCTGAAGACTTAATTGTTATATTTCTTTGCATTTATTTAAGTGGATCTACCGTTGAAGAATACCGCATTATTGTTGATGATAAGTATATGTTGGTAACTTATCAAGTTGCAATTTAATTTTATTTTTTCTCAGTTAAAATATAAATTGAAGCCAATTACAAAAACATTATTTTTCTAGTTTTTAAGTCATTCTATCTATTGACTTTAAAGAATAGTATTGTCAATTTTCATGAGACGATTAACCTCTTTATAATATAAATCAGATAATTTTAGTACAATGTCAAACTATTCAAAAGATAATAACATCGAAAAATCTTTACTTAATGAAATTCTCAATCCATCAGATTATGATACAAATCTGCAAAATATAGCTCACATTATTATCAAGTTTTTTTCAGTAGATTTTTGTCTAATTATTTCTGATTTCAATCATCTAAGATATTTTTATAGACTGAAAAATGTTACTAATAATAATTCAATTATCTCTCCAAGCAAACTACATAATTTAATAGAAATCAATTGGATAACAGAGTTAAAAAATGAGGCAAAATTGAAATCAATTAGTGATTTAAGTAACAAAAAATATCAAAAAATATTACCTTTTTTTGAAGATATTAAAGTTAAATCCCTATTAGGAATAGGTACAAATTTTAAAGGAGAGACCAATGGCATTGTTATCTTAGGTAAATCACAAGCTTATCAATGGAGTCAGAAAGACAAGACACGATTAAAAAAATTAGTAAATATTGTTGGTATTGCTTGTCATTTAAGTCAAGTAAATACAATTCTCGATGAAAAAAATGTTAGTAAAGATTCCTCCTTTTCTCTTACTAATACTTCTAAACTTTTAGAAAAAAATCCGATTTTAAAACTGTGGTCGGAAAGTACCAGAAAAAAATTAGAAAAACAAATAGCATGGAATAGAAAAGTTATTTATAATATGATCACTATCATGAGTGATCAAACTCGTAATCCCTTAGCTATTATCAAAATGGTAATTACCGTTCTAAGAACTAGAGAATTATCCTCGGAAGAGTTTAGCAACAGAATAGCAATGTTAGAAGATGCTTGGAGTAAGCTGAACGAGATCAACGAAAAAATATTACAACTTAAACATTTAAAATCTCAAAGACTTAACTATAATTTAGGTTCCATTAATTTAACAGAATTATTAAAAAATATTACTAATTCTTTTCAAAATCAGTGGCAAGAATATTCTAAAAATTCTCTCAAATTAAGCACAAATTTTAGGATTAAACCTGAGCAATTAATTAATACAGATATTCAACATTTAACCTATATTATCAAAGAAATACTAACAAATGCCAGTAAATTTTCAGTTCCTAACTCTACTGTTACCTTAGAAGTAACCTCAGAAAATGAGACTAATAATTCGCCGATTATTATCATCTTATCCAACATTAGTGAGTATGGTTGTCAAGAAAATATGAATGAATTTTTTGAACCTTTTTATCGAGAACAAATTGTCATAGATAGTGGTATTCCTGGTATCGGAGTGGGACTATATATTGTTAAAGATTTAGTGGAACTCCTCCAGGGAAAAATTAGCGTGGATTGTCTTCCCACAGAAAACCCTAAACATTGTAAAATTGTATTTAGATTGGTTCTTCCTCAATCATTATCCTCATCATAAGTTAAAGGTTGTATGCTGACTAAACGCGGTTCTTCTAAGTCACTGCGCTGGCAACATTCTCGATATTCTCCTATTGGTCGTCAATGGGAAGTTTCCTTATTTACATGTAAATTTTTACTCTTTCTATTATGGGATAAATTATTAAGAAATAATAGCTCAAAGCAACGACAAAAAAGAGCAAGATGGTTAGTAAAAAATTTACTACAATTAGGACCAACATTTATTAAAATTGGTCAATCTTTATCCACTCGTGCTGATTTAATCCCCTTAGAATATATTCAAGAATTGAGTCAACTTCAAGATAATGTTCCTCCTTTTAGTACCGAGGAAGCGATTGCAGTCATTGAAACAGAGTTAGGTCAACCTATTTATGAGTTATTTGATGATTTTGAAACGGAACCCTTAGCATCAGCAAGTTTAGGACAAGTTCATCGGGCAAAATTAGACACAGGTAAAGAAGTTGTTGTCAAAGTACAAAGACCTGGGTTAGAAAGAATTTTTAATTTAGATTTTGAAGTTGTTCATCGTTTAATTCGTATCTTAACCCGATATTTTCAGTCTTTCAAAAAGTATAATTTAGAAGCAATTTATGAAGAGTTTTTTGAACTTCTATTCCAAGAAATTGATTATATTCACGAAGGTAAAAATGCAGAAAGATTTCGCAATAATTTTCGAGGATATTCTCAAATTCTTGTTCCTAAAATTTACTGGAAATATAGCACTAAAAAAATCTTAACTTTGGAATATTTACCAGGAATAAAAGTAGATGATCGCGCAGCATTAGAAGCGAATAATATTAATTTAGATAACATTATTCAACTAGGGATTTGTTCTTACTTAAAACAATTATTAATTGATGGATTTTTTCAGTCTGATCCTCACCCTGGTAATATGGCCGTAAGTCAACGGGGAGAACTTATTTTTTATGATTTTGGAACCATGGCCGAAGTCAAAACCTTTGCTAAGGATCAGATGATTCAAGTATTTTTTGCTGTCTTAAAAAAAGATACTGATAAAGTTGTAGAAAATTTAGTTTATATGGGGTTAATTGAACCCTTAAATGACATGACTCCTGTTAAAAGGATTGTCTCGTTTTTATTAGAAAATTTCAGAGATAAACCGGTAGATGTTCGTGCTTTTGAGGAGATCAGTGATGAAGTCTATTTAATGTTCAAAAGTCAACCGTTTCGCTTACCCCCACAAATGACATTTATCCTGAAATCTTTGACCACTTTAGATGGTATTGCTAGAGCGTTAGATCCTCAGTATAATTTATTAGCAGCGAGTCAACCTTTTGTTAAAAATTTGGCTTTAAGTGGGAGTGGTAGAAGTATGGTAACAGTCATTGTAAGACAGGCCAAAGAAATGCTCAAAAGTACCTTAACTCAACCCAATACTTCCGAGAAGTTCCTCAGAGGTTTAGAGGAAAGAATAGATAGAGGAGAGTTACAGTTTAGAATTCGCTCCTTAGAAAGTGAACGTGCATTAAAACGTATTAATTTAGGGATAAAAAGCTTAATCTATGCTTGTTTAACTGGGTTTGTTTTATTATCAGCTTCTATACTAATGACAACAATTTATATTAAGTTTGCTTTAATTTGTTTTGGTTTTGCAGGACTTTTTAGTTTGTTTTTGTTTAAGTCTTTAATCTCTTTAATCTTCCAAGAAAAAGTTGATAGCTTATTAGAGAAATAGCTTGCTCGAAAATAATTGGGTCTAAAACCCCACCTTTGAAGGCGAATAGTTTTTGAAACAGAACTTCACACTTCTGTGCGATAGCGCATGGTAGTAGTGAGGAACTTCTGACTTCTAACTTCTGTGCGATAGCGCCGGAACGTAGTGAGGAACTTCTGACTTCGTTAAAATGGGGTTGAGCTACTTACTCAGACATTTAATAATTATTATGCAGCAACTACTTCAAGGGGTTAATATTTTTTTGGTTGGTATGATGGGAACCGGTAAAACAACGGTAGGGCAAAAATTAGCACAGCGTTTAAATTATCGTTTTTTTGATACTGATGTGTTAATTGAAAGAGTAGCACAACGAAGCATTAACGATATTTTTGCTACCCAAGGAGAAGAGACATTTCGTCAGCTTGAAACTGAGGTAATTTCAGAATTAGCTGCTTGTACTAAAAGTGTTATTGCAACGGGAGGAGGCATAATTTTAAAGCCAATAAATTGGAGTTATTTACATCATGGTTTAATTGTTTGGTTAGACGCTTCTGTTCCTATTTTAACAAAACGTCTTGCTAAAGATAAAAGCCGTCCTTTATTACAAGAAACAGACTTAAATTTGAAGTTACACTCTTTATTAGAGCAACGTCAATCTTTATATGCTCAAAGTGATTTACAAATTATTATTGATGAACATCAAACCCCCGATGATATTGTTGAGCAAATTTTAGAATTAGTGCCTACTGTTATTAAACCTAAGTTAAAAATTTCCCAAGAACATAACTAATTTTAATGGTTTTTTTCCGTAAATTTAGGGATGTCTATCATTACCATGAACGATTATGATCGCAGTGAATACTGATCCAATGATAGGCAAATTTTATGCAGCGATTTTTAACAACTGGACTCCTTGTAGTTTCCGCTTTTACGGGAATTACAATCATCGCTAATAATGTCAATGCTTCTCCTAGTTGCTATGGAGTTGATCAAGGGGGAAATACTATTGATTTATCGGGGTTATGTTCCCCTTCATCTAATTCTAATCTTGTTCCTTCTACTGCTGTAAATTCTGAGCAAACCCCTGAAGAAAATACAGATTTAGACAATAATAAAGATCCTGAAGTGTCTAGCAGAGAAGAAGCAGAAAAAGATTTACAAGCTTGTTTTAGTAGTGCCACTTGTACCCAAATGATAGGGGGAGAAAATGAACCGCAAAAAACTCCCCATCAAGTGCGTATTGATCAAGTTTTAAATGGAGGAAGAATTAACCCGAATTAACCGTTTAAAATTCAACCTCATTGGCGAAACTTTGGAGACGTTTAAAGTGAAATGCACCCGCGATTGATCCCCAAACTAATTTGTTTGTAACAGGATCATAACCCCGATCCAAACTAATTAATTGATGGTCATTTATTTCAAAACTATTGTCTACATAGGTTTCTTGGCCATTACGAACAACACGACAATTTTTTCCAGGTTTAACCACTCCTTTAAAACTGGTTCCTGTCCAACCTATAAACATATCACACCCCTGCATTAATTCAAGATCATCAGGGGTGAGTTTTTTTAATTTCTCCAGATCACGGGATGCTCCTAAAAAGGCTTCTTTTTCTTTAAGTTTATAATTTTCTAATTCAATTTTTTCATCGACAATATTTAACTTTAACACCCGTACTCGATAAGGTTGGGTTAAAGCATAATCATAAGCTTGTTCTAAAAATAAACTAGGTTCGGGGAAATTAGCGATGGGTAAAGGGCGAATACAAACCCGAATATGAGCATAAAAAGGAGGGTTTTCAAAGGCTTGTTCTTGATTACTAAAATCAGCGCACATCCAACGGGCTAAGGCTTTTATATCTGTAGCATGAGACATAATACTTATTATATCTAAAACGATAGAAAGTTAAGACAATTTTTATTGTATCTTGAATGATGGACAAATATCAAATTTAGAATTTAGAATTTATTTTTTCTGTTCATTCTAGATTCTACAATCTTCATGTCTTTATTACATTTAGCAAGCCGTTTTCGAGCTTAATCGAACTGAATTGAGTCGTCTCTATTCTTGAAGGCAAAAATTAATCTACAATTAATAATTTTTACAAGCAGATAGGGTTATGCTGATTATGGGTTTCCTATCCTTAATGATATATAAGATCGATCACCCCTTTGCGGCAAGGAGGGAATCAGGAGAAAAAATTGTTTAATTATTAATATTAATTCTGACTCCTGACTTCTGACTCCTGACTCCTGACTCCTGACTCCTGACTTCTGACTCCTGACTCCTGACTCCTTCTTGAAAATGTTTAACTTTGCCCAGCCTTTCTATCCTCTTGTCCTTGCAGTGGCTAAAAACAACCCGGAAAATGTCCATCAAAAACTACTGAAAACCCTTCACAGTTTGGATGAAAATCGTCACAGGGTTTGGGGAAAATGGATATTATCCAATTTAGAGGGTTCTTTTCGCTTGGAGGATGAGCGACTACAACAAAATTTGTGGGGGTTAACCTTTAACACCTCTGTGGGGTTAGCTGCAGGCTGTGATAAAGATGGTTTGTCTGCTGGTATCTGGGGTCATTTGGGGTTTGGATTTGCCGAAATTGGGGCTGTGACCCTCCATCCTCAATCTGGGAACCCAAAACCTCGTTTATTCCGTTTACCCCAGGATAAAGCCGCTTTAAATCGCTTAGGGGCTAATAATCAAGGGGCCCAAATGATTGCCCGAACGCTACAAGAAACTTGGCAACGACAACCCCGTCAAATTCCCATTGGAATTAACCTATGTAAGTCGAAAATTACCCCTTTAGATAAGGCTGCTATGGACTATGTGGAGAGTTTTCGTTATCTTGTGGATTATGCAGATTATTTTGTGGTCAATGTCAGTTCTCCCAATACCCCTGGATTGCGATCGCTACAAGCAGGGGAACAACTGAACGTTATTTTACACGAATTACAATCGATTAATCAACAAGAAAAACCTCTCTTGGTGAAGATTTCCCCTGACTTAAATTGGGAGGCGATTAAGCTGATTATCGACTTAGCTAAAACTTACGAGTTAGCGGGAATTATTGCCACCAATACTACCATTAAACGGGAAGGATTAAAGACGAAAATTCTTGAAAAAACAGGTCATTTTATTGAAGAGGAAGCCGGAGGAATTAGCGGACAACCGGTTCGTCAACGGTCTACAGAAGTGATTCGTTTTATTTATGAACAAACTCAAGGGACGTTACCGATTATTGGGGTAGGAGGCATTTTTACGGCGGAAGATGCGTGGGAAAAGATCACCGCAGGGGCGAGTTTATTGCAGTTATATACTGGTTGGATTTATCAAGGACCTTGGTGTATTCCTGAGATCAATCAAGGTTTAATTAATCGGTTAGAAAAGTATAAATTATCTCATATTTCTCAAGCGGTAGGGATGGATTTTGATACCTTAAATGTTAAAGAAGTAAGTTAGGGTAGAGTCAGTTACCAGTGAGCAGTTATCAGTTATCAGTTAGCCATATTACTGAGATGAATTGTTGTTACGAAAGTTGAGTAAAATGCTCTCGTAATCTACGGTGAATAAAAATATAACCGCCTCCTACTTTTTGCAGAAAAATTCGGGCTGTGGCATAGTTTAAAAAGCGAGCATAGTTCCAGGTAATTTTCCCTTTTCTCCATAAGATAAGCCGTAAAACCAAATGCTCAATACAAACAATTCCTGAGAATTGGGCCCCTAATAATGCCCCTAAGATACCGAGAAGGATGCCATTAATGATACCAGAAATCCATCCTTCAACCAGGGTAAATAAGATGGTTGTTAATAGACCAATGGTTAAAAATATCTTGGCTGCATTGGTGGCTGATTTCCAAATTCCTTGGTTGACAATGGTTTTTTGCTCAATTTCTTCCCCTTTAACGAAGACGAAAATAAAACAAACCATCACCCCTAAAATCATACTTTGCAGTAGCCCTCCTGTACTTCCTGCTAGAAAAAGACTGAGGGCAATTATAATCCCTAATCCTGAATATAATGTTGCTTTTTCCCAAGACCATTTAAAGGTTTCTATCGGGCTAATTTCGCTACTCATGGGACGATAAATGAGGATACCCACTAACCCTATCATCAATCCATAAGCAATGCCCATTTCCCCCCTTTGCCAGACAATTCCATACAATAATCCATAAATCATCCCTAAGATAAGACCATTAAACAAACTAGCAAACTTTTTAAACACATCAGCCGTTAAACCCCCAATTACACTATAAGTAACAGAACCGATTAATCCGGCAACTACCCCATAACTTAATATTTCCATAGGGGTTGGGTTATAGGGGATATCCCCCACTAAACTATGATATAAACCTAATAAAGAGATATGAATGGTACTCCAGGAAGCGAGAACTAAAAATCGTATTCCTATTCGATATAATCTTTTTTCCCTAAGATTATCTAACCAGGTGGGTTGCATCGTTTCAATGAGAAAGATACTTTGAGAAAATTTTGACATTTTCTGTGCTAACCAGGCTAATTTCTTGATAGTTTCTCGTTGAGAGTAATTCCCTGGATTTTGACGACGACGCTTAAACATTCGTTGAATATAAACATTAAAAATATGTTGTTGTTGTTCTTCAATTGAATCAGAGGTGAATACCTCATTAATATTCATCCCTTGATAAGCGATGGCCAGAATATTGAGCATTAAAGGAGATGTGGCTAACTCCTGCAATACAGGATCACGTTTAATGGTGGTTCGCAGGGAAGACATTTCATTTCCTAGACTACTCAAATAGTGATCAATTTGTTCTAAGGTTAAAGATCGTAAATAAATAGCACTTTCTAGATTCAAACGTTCAGATAAAGCAAAATAGTCTTTTTCTCGACAACAAACCACCATTTCTGGAGAACCAAAGTCTTGATGAAATTGGTTGATGGCTCTAATACAAGCTTCTTGAGACTCTTTGGTGAGAATTTCATCGAGTCCATCTAATAAAAATAAAAGCTGCTCGTTTTTTACCCAACCTTCTGCTATCTTTTGGGGAACTTGATAATTAATACATAATTTTTTAACAATCCATTGGTCGATCGTTTGTTTGTGTTCGGCCCAAGAAGAGAGGTTCAACACCACAGGAATCAACTGTTGAGCATCTTCTCGGGCCCGTCTAATTAATTCTTTCCCTAACTGCAACAGGGTAATGGTTTTTCCGGCTCCAGGTTCCCCTAAAATTAATAGAGTGCGTCCGGCTCCGAGTTGGTCAAAAATATCAATGACGTTGATATCTGAAGAGAGGGTAATGTTCGGACTGTCTAAAAACTCTTCTCTTAAGTTAGACAGACTATTGAGAGCTAAGGGTCTTTCTTCTAAGCTTAATGCGATGGCTTGATGATGATCAAGGGAGGTTTCGAGAACCCCTTCTATCCAATAGTGATTAACTTTATTAATCAGAGCTTGACGATTACGGTAGTCTTGACGAGTGAGTTGAGCGTGACTGGGAGATTGGGGAAGTAGGGACAGCCATTGATGGTTATTTTGATGAAAACGACGTTGTTCTTCAAGCAGATGGGGAAAGGTGGTTAAAATAGCTTCTACGGGAACGGCACCACCCCCCAAATCAAAACTGCGATCGCGGGTACATTTGACCATTCCGCAAACTTTTCCCGTGCGTTGATTTAAAATCGGGGAACCACTTAACCCTGGCCGTATTTGTCCTGCTTTAAATTTAATCAGGGTTTGTTGATCTTGGGCGGTTCCTTCACACTGACCGGTGACCGAAGCTCCACCCGGAAAGTCATCGGGATAACCATAGATATAAAATCGATCTTCTGCTTGAAACCCATCGTCTAGATGAACACAAGGGATTGAATCAACCACATCCCTTAATTTGAGCAGGGCAATATCTAATAATTCATGGCCTTCTTCTATAACCGCTTCGGTCCAATTCTCCTCATTTTGCCAACTGACGTTTACCTGTCCATTCTGGGCATTTTTAATCACATGGAAGCAGGTTAAAATTTGTCCTGGGGCAACAAAAAACCCGGTTCCCCAACCCATCTGGCCAGGAACAGTTACTTTCACAGCACAACGTTGTAAGAGCCTTTCGAGTGGTTGACTCATCTTTTTTTTCCATGATCATCAGATGATGGTAGGGATAACAACAACGTTAGGGAACTGAGAACATTAGACTTACTTGCCCCATTCTAGGGTAACTTGTAAGTTAGCTTTACCCGATCCCTTGACAATAATAGCGATTAGCTCTCCTTTTTCTATACCTAATTCTAACCCAAATTTAATGCAAGCTTTATCGGGTTTTGTCTTTTGTACCGTTTCCGCTAAGGCTGTCGTAATTTCTTCTAGAGCCTTGGTTACTTGGCTGAAGGGTTTAACGTCAAAGGCGACATCTTCTCTTCCAGTTTGTTCCACTTCAACTTTGATGAGAGTTCCCCCAGGTAAGGTGACAGGAAGTTGTTGGGGTTTAGGGTTTCCAAATTCCATAGTTGATCATTAATAATTGATTCCCCATTATTGTAGTTTATTGCTTCTGGCGTGATTTCTCAGTTCATGTTGTTGATAGGCTTTGGCTGAGGCTTTAATCCAAATTGTGGCTGCTGTAGAAAAGGGAATGACCATCACTACAAATCCTGTAATTAAAGGATGTTCACGCCCAAAAGGATTATTCATTAAAAAGGCAATAATTAAGCCACAATAAATTAGGCCTAATAAGGGTAATCCTATCACTAATAAGGCAAATTGGGTATCTTTATCCATCATTCAACTCCTCAATAGTTAGCAAATTTTCCTATACTTTATATAATAATTCAATTTTACCTTGGTTGAGGGTTTTGAGATAATTGATTTAATAAAGTATTTCTTAATTTTGGAAAATCGGCGATGAGTTGTGAGAGGGTTTCTAAGTCTAATTCGTCTAAAGCGTGATTAATTTTTTTAGCATAATTTAATAATTCGGTAACTTGATATGTTTGTCCCCAGTTTACTAATAAAGCAATCAATTTTTTAATTTCTTTGGTCGATAAGGTTTGTTGAAGTTTTGGCCAAGACTTTTTTTGATAATCATAAAGTTTTTCTAAGAGTTCTGATAATTGTTGTAGATTAATGTTTGATGATTTTAAAACTTCTGCTCTATCAATATGGGTTAATTCTTTTTCTGTTATTAAATCGATGATTTTTTGAGAAGAGGATTGAATAATATTAATATTAGGAAAGTTTAAAGTGAAGGTACTTCCTTTCCCTAACTGACTATCAAGTTCTATAGTTCCTCCTAACAGTTGGACAAGTTTTTGACTTAAGGTTAAACCGAGTCCAATTCCTTCATATGCTCGGTTCATTTCTTGGGAAACTTGAGTAAATCGATCAAAAATAATTTCTTGTTTTTCTTCAGAAATGCCAACCCCTGTATCTTGTATAGAAATAATAATAGAACAGTTTTCTTGATGAGTCTTAAGATCATTTTTGAAACCGTTAGCCCAAATAGTAATCTTCACTGAACCTAGTTTAGTAAATTTTATAGCATTATCAATCAAATTAGTCAGTATTTGATACAGTTTTATTTTATCAAACTCTATTATATCTGGTATATTTTCGTTAAAATCAACTAATAATTGTATGTTTTTATTCTTCGCTTTTTGACTAAATGTGTGATGTATTTGTGTAATTATCTCTTGTAGATTGACTGGTTCATATTGTAATTTTACTGTTCCTGATTCCAGTTTAACCATATCAAAAATATCGTTAATTAATTCCAATAAATTATTACCACTAATCATGATAGATTGAAGATAATTGACATTGTCTGGATCGGTCATTTTTTGACTAAGTAAATCAGAAAATCCTAAAATTGCATTTAAAGGAGTTCTAATTTCATGACTCATATTAGCTAAAAAATTAGTCTTTGCTTGGTTCGCTGCTGCTGCTTGTTTGGTTTTTTCTTGGAGTTGTCTATTTTGTTCATTTAATTTTTCTAACTGTTGTTTATTTTCTGTTAGTAAATTAGCTTGAGCAATGGCAATTCCTAATCGGGATGCAACTGATTCGATTAAGTTAATTTCTTCGGGTTTCCAGTGATGAATTTGATGATATTGATGTAATTCAATCACGCCATTAATTTGTTTTTTGTAAGAAGTCCTTACCGTTAAAATCGATTTTATATTTTTTGACTGTAATAAATATTGACTGGATGTTAGTAAAGGTTCTTCTTTAATATTATTAATTGGTGTTGCTTTATCTTTGTCTATAATCTTCCTTAAATAAGGATTATCTTGATCTAACTGATTTAAAAAGTCATAAAATTTTATAGTATTGTTAGTATTTTTTCCAATTAAACTGAATTTTAAATATTGATTATGACTATAAGTATAAATCAAACAACTATTTATGTTCATTTTTTTAGCAATAATATTTGCTGTTTTATCTAAAATAGTTTCTATCTCTAAACTCGCTCGAATTTTATTGGTTATTGTTTGTAATAATAATGTACGTTTTAATTCTTGTCTAAGACGAATTTCTATGATTTTTCTTTGGGTAATATCTTCAGCAATTCCAGCAATTCGATAGGCTTTATTTTGACTATTTTTAATAACAAAACCTCGATCATGTATCCAGTTAATTTTTTTGTCAGAACCAATAATACGATATTCTAAATCAAAGGTTTCCTCTTGATTAACTAAAAAATTTTCCAACACTCTGTTAAAAATTTCTAAATCTTCAGGATAAATAGACTTTTTCCATTGATTTATATCTAAATATAAACTTTGACAAGTTTTACCCCAAATTTTTTCATAAGCTGGACTTACATAAATCATTTGTTGATAATTAATATCAGTAATCCAAAAAACTTCATTAATATTATTAGCTAATTGATGGAATTTCTCTTCAGAACTTTTGAGAGAGATTTCTGCACGAATACGATCCATAATATTTCTAGATATTTTTTTGGTTACTTTCCAAATAATACTTAATACTAAAATATTTATGGCAAATAGTAATAAATAGAAGCGTCTGAGAAAGTGAATATTATTAACAGTAATATTTTCTGCTGTAAATGTTGCATCATTGGTAACATTCCAGAAAATCTCACTTATTTCTAAAAGTTTTTTTTCTGTTGTTTTTCCCTGTCTAAATGCTATTATTTCTGACTTTACAGTTTGCCATTTTTGTTGAACAATATTAATTTTAGATTGAAAATTTTTAGATTTTACCACAGGAAGGTCTAAGGATTTATCTCCTTTGATTAATCCTTGAATGATGCGATCAATTTTATTAATTTCTTGATCATTAGGATGATTAACTAACTCATTTTTAATCAGTTTTTGACTAGCTCCTCTAACAATTCCAGAAAAATTAACGACTCTTCCATCTTTAGTCATTTGATAACTTTGAAAATATAATAAACAAACATTAACCATAGCAAAAATCAAAAGAATAATAACAATTTGCTTAAGTTGTTTGACAATTTCCATTGTAAGCAAGCTATGATAGCTATTGAATGATTAACTATTAATATTAGGCAAAACGATTGCTCGTTTTAGCAAAGATGAAGGTAATCAATGAGTAATTTTACTTCACGAATGAATAGGGTACAATCTCCCATAATTCCCATAGTGGGAAAACTGATACAAGATAATCCTGGAACTATCTCTTTGGGACAAGGAGTCGTTTATTATCCACCTCCTCCAGAAGCTATTGAAGGAATTAGTGAATTCTTAAATAAATCCCACAATCATCAGTATAAATCAGTTCAAGGTATTCGTCCCTTAATTGCTCAAATTGTTACAAAATTACAAGAAGATAATCAGATTCATATTAATTCAAATCGCTCTGTTATGGTAACAGCAGGAGCAAATATGGCGTTCATGAATGCCATTTTAGCTATTACCAATGCTGGAGATGAGATTATACTCAATAGTCCTTTTTACTTTAATCATGAAATGGCAATCACTATAGCTAATTGTCATCCTATTTTAGTTGATACCGATGAGAAGTATCAACTTTCTTTAGATAAAATCAAAGCAGCAATTACCCCAAAAACTCGCGCTATTGTGACCATTTCTCCTAATAATCCTACAGGGGTTGTTTATTCTGAGTCAAGTCTCACAGAGGTTAATCAACTGTGTCGAGAAAAGAATATTTATCACATTTCTGATGAAGCTTATGAATATTTTACCTATGATGGAATGAAACATTTTTCTCCTGCTTCAATTATGGATAGTGATTCCTATACTATTTGTTTATATAGTTTGTCTAAAGCTTATGGGTTTGCGAGTTGGAGAATTGGTTATATGGTTATTCCAAATCATTTATTAGAAGCGGTTAAAAAAATTCAAGACACGATTTTAATTTGTCCTCCTGTTATTTCTCAATATGCAGCCTTAAATGCTTTAAAAATTGGAAAAAGTTACTGTCAACACCATCTTCAAGAAATCAATCAAGTTCGAGAGATTTTTAGCCATCATCTTCAGGAATTAGAGGATATTGCTACCTTGGTTTCTAGTGAAGGAGCTTTTTATTTTTTCTTGAAAATTAATACCGATATGAATGATTTTGAATTAGTCAAAAAATTAATCAAAAACTATAAAATTGCTGTGCTTCCTGGGTCAACCTTTGGGATGGAAAAAGGTTGCTATTTACGTATTGCTTACGGTGCGCTACAACAAGAAACAGCAACCATAGGAATTGAAAGATTAGTCCACGGATTAAAACATCTTATTAACACTGTTAAACCCGTTTAATCGAATCGATATAACGACGAAAAATTGAGACAATTCCTAGTAATAAAAACCCTCCTAATAAAGCATGATTAGATGGTTCAGAAACAGGGGTAATAACGCCTACAACCACAGGAATAGGTTCGGGATTAAAATCTTGACGACCATCATTAGGAATTTGATCATCTAATAACCCATAATCGTTATCATTAATAACAACAAAACTAGGCTTTTTTCCAGGAAGTAAAGCTAAACCTTCGGGTTTATCCCCTGCCAAATAACCCAAATCAGGTAAATTAAATAAGAAAGTTTTATTAACAGGAATAATTCCTGCAATTGCTAATTCTTCTGCTGTATGTTCTTCTAAGGTTTTATTTTCTACTAAATTAAAAACATCTGTTTCTAAATTAGTTGCATCAGATAAATCAATTTCAAAGACCAATTTATTTGCATCTAATCCAATGGAAGAATCTCTTTGAATAACAGCAAAACGATTATCTTCCAACCAAACAGCATCCCCAATTTTATCGACATTACTGTCATAGAAATCATTATTTAATAAGTAGACAAATTGACCACTAACCAGAGGATTTGTTGGGTTACTAATATCCAGTTCTAGGATACGCAAAATATCACTATTTCTTGAGGTTGTATCTCCGGTTGTATCAGGGTTATCAATAGGACTTTGAATAAAGGCATATAATGTCTTTGTATCCTGATTTAAGGCCACTGCTTCAAACCCTCGATTAACTCTTCTTTGAGCATAAACTGAAGGGATAATTTCCGTTCCAAAGGTTCCTAAAGGTTCATTTCCTGCTGCTGCTGTTCCCATAGGAATAAAGCGATTTAATAGGGTTCCTACTACATCAAAATGATAGATTGCCGGTCGATATTCATCCACCATCCAAAAACTATTATCACGACTATCAACGACAATTCCTTCTAAGTCTGCACCTAAAGGATCATTCGGAATTGGATTCCCCGATAAATCCACTCCAAACTGATCGGTATATGCTGTTCTTTGCTCTCCTGCTTGTAAATTGGGACGTACAGATAAAGGAGTTATTCCATCAGATTGAAATAAATTAATGCGGTCTATAATGGTAATATTATTGCTAGTTACGTCTAACTCAAAACGGACAATTTCAGGTTGTAAGTTAGGAAGCGGTAAAGGAAGGGGTCCGCGATCTGGATGGGTTACAAACTGTAAATTATTGCCATTAAATCCTTCAAAATATAAGCCAGAAAATCCTCCTAGAAAAATATCTTGTGGATTACCATCTTGATTAGGAACTTGTCCTAAACTGGGTCGATTATTAAAGTTAAACTGGGTTAATCCATAATTTTCTGCGTTTGCTAATTGAGTTATATTTGTGGCGATACAAACACCAAAAAAAAGTTTCAGTAAAGCTGATTTTACGGTCATTACCATCTCCAAAATTAATCAATAGTTAGGGAATAAATTTGTTCATGGAAACGCCAGCTATTTTAACTTAGATAGTTCTTACCATTGAAAAAGTTATGGTTTATTTTAAGATTGTTCACTTAATTTAAAGTTAAATTAAATATTACTAATAATTAACTAATTTATTTTTAAGGTACAATGATAATAGCGATCCCATAAATTATGAATTTAAAAATACCAAATTTTAGTGACTTTCCCTTGTCAAAAAATCCTAGTGAAATTATCGATGTTAGATCAGAAAATGAATTTGCTGAGGATCATATTCCTGGAGCAATTAATTTACCTGTTCTTGATAATGAAGAACGCAAAAAAGTTGGTACAATTTACAAACAAATATCTGCTTTTGAAGCTAAAAAATTAGGAGCTTCTTTAATCTTTAATAATATTTCTAAGCAAATCAATCAACATTTTTTAAACAAAGATACTTGTTATTCTCCCTTAATTTATTGCTGGAGAGGAGGACAAAGATCCCAAAGTTTAGCCGTTATTTTAGCTCAAATAGGTTGGCAAGTTACTGTGTTAAAAGGAGGATATAAAACTTATCGTTCCTATGTCTGTCAACAATTAAAAACCTTACCATTACAGTTTAATTATAATATTCTTTGTGGATTAACAGGGACAGGAAAAACTTATTTTTTACAAGGTTTAAAACAACAAGGTTATCAAGTTTTAGACCTAGAGAAAATTGCTAACCATAGGGGTTCCTTATTAGGAGAAGAATGGAAAAATGATATCAAAAATCAACCATCACAAAAATATTTTGACTCTTTATTGTTACAAAAATTTCAGCAATTTGATGTCAATCAACCTATTTGGATAGAATCAGAAAGTTATAAAATTGGCAATGTTTATCTACCAGAAAGTTTATGGAAAAAAATGAAACAGTCTCCTTGTTTTGAACTCCAGTTACCTTTAGAAAAGAGAGTAGAGTTTTTATTGCAAGAATATGAGCATTTAACAGAAAATCCTGAAATTCTTAAAAATAAATTACGCTATCTTAAAACTTATTACGGATGGAATAAGATTAGTCAATGGAATAGTTGGATAGATAACAAATCATGGAAAGAACTCGTCCAAGATTTATTAGTTATTCATTATGATCCAGCTTATAGAAGATCCCTAAAAAAAATGTCTTCAAAAATTATAAAAACTATTCAATTATCGGATTTAAACTTAGATTATTTGCTAGAGAGTTTGAGCTAATTTGATTCCTGAAAAAACTCAAAATGTGGCTTTAAGGTTCAAAAATCATGCCCATAAATAAAATATTTCCTGTTTCATTATCCCGAATAATAGACAAAAAAGGTCGGTTAATAGTTAAAGAAAATTCTTCTTTTAAATTATCCATTGATGCTGTTTTAACCAACACATTATTTTCGGGAGAGGTGGTAACTCCTTGTTCATTAATTACTAACATAGTTTGATGTTTCATCCCATTAATATAAGTGGGATGAGAACTTAACTGAGCAAATTCTGCTTGATTTGGATCAAACATAGTAGAAAAGCCTAATTTTTTTAAGGCGTTTGTCAAATCTACCTCATAATTTAACCGGAAACGAGGTAACTCCAATAATCCTTGGCTTTTGCGAAATTGAGATAACAATTTTGATAACTTTTTAGGGGTGATTCCTTCTACCATCTCAGGTAAATTGTTCTCAGGTTGTGCTAAGAATAAATATAAACTAAACCGTCCATCGCCATAAGGAAGTTCTACTGCTTTTAATTGAGGCGTTTCCAGGTAGTTATAGGTTCCTTTACGGGACATAAAAGGATAATTTCTAACCGATTTATCCATTAAATAAAAAGGTTTATCCTTAATTAAATTGCGATCAAAACCGATTTCCCATAGTCCCTGAAAAGAAGCTGTATTGATCAGAAAAAGAACATCATCAGCTTGAGTAGAATCCATAATTTTCTGAATTTGTCCTTGGGTTTTTTCCGTCACCCAACGGTTCATAATCCCTCTCGCTTCAGAACTAGAAAAATCTAAATTAGTAATCTTAGCCTGATAATAACTGCGACTATTTTTACGAAATTGATAACGAAAAGAAAACCCTTCCCTTGCCCAGAGGGAATTCGTGACAATTAAGCGACTATCAAATTCATGGCTATTTAAGTCATTGTGTAGGGTTTGATTAGCACGGTTGAGGGTGTTGACACTGATATTTTCAAGGGTTAATCCTTGGGCAATTTCTCTTTTAGTGCTTCCTGTTGCTCCATTGTAGAGCATGGATAACGTCAGGGCAATACTGGTAGGAGAAATCAAGACATTTTCCTTTTCTTGGCTTTTCGTCAAAGTAGAGAACAACTTAAAGCCAAATTGTACTTGTGCATCAACCAAATGTTTTTCCTGAAGGGTTGGTTGGGGAAAAACCGTTCTTGGGGAAACTTCTCGTAACCCTTGAACGTCTATGAAGATACTTGAGAGATAGGTCTTTGAGATAGCAATTAAACCACTCAAACAACAGATAGAGAGAAAGCCAACCGTAGCTTTCGTCATTTTTAGAGTCCTCATCACCATCCATCCTATTTACAATACGGCAATGTTCATTGTGGTTCCTTTGAAAAATCTAATGCCTCCAAGCAGAGATACCGATGCAATAATTTCTATGGGCTGTCTGTTGGTCGACCAACAAGGCCTTCTTCTTTGAGGATATAATTGATTGCTAAATATAAATCTAATAAATTGTAAATAAATCATTACAACTGTTAAAGTCTTTTTCGATGGGGATCACCAACGGAGGTTAAGTAAAACTGTGAATATCCAAGAAATTATGACAAAAGGTGGGGTGGCAATGTGGCCGCTACTCATTTTGTCCGTATTGGCCTTAAGTACCATTATTGAACGTTCTGTGTTTTGGATACAATTTTTACTCAAAGAAGGAAAAATTGTGAATCGAGTGCTGGAAATGGCTGCTCATAACTGGGATGCTACCCCCAAAGTGGCTAAAGAGTATAGTAAGCATCCGATGGGCAGTTTTCTCTATGGACCTCTAAGATTAGTCAATCCCGATCCAGAAGTGTTCCATTTAGCCCTAGAATCAGCGGCCGATGATGAATTAGCCTTAATGAAACGGGGGGACAAAATATTAGAAGCTGTGATTGCGCTATCTCCCCTATTAGGATTACTCGGAACGGTTTTGGGACTGATTACCTCCTTAGGAGACATCCAAATTAGCGATCTTGGCACTTCCTCAACCACCGGTGTTACCCTGGGTATCGGGGAAGCCCTTATTTCAACTGCGACAGGATTGATTGTTGCCATTATCAGTTTGACCTTTTATCGCATTTTCCAGTCCCTTTGGTCGAATCAGGTAAGGGTTTTTCGTAAAGCCGGTAGTGAGTTGGAAGTGATTTATCGTCAACGCTGGTCAGACAGCAAGGGAAATCCTTCTGCTTTATCTGGCAATACTCCCTCAAAGTTTACAGACACTTTTGATCAATAAGCACTAATATACTCATTTTCTTAAATATTGACCTATGACTGCTAGTAAAGCTCCTCAGACAAAATCCCCTAAAACCTCAGTTTATTCTCGGCCATTGAAGTTATGGCAAGACGCTTCTTCTCAGCAAGAAGTCCGCATCGAGATTTTACCCATGATCGATGTGATCTTTTGTATTTTAACCTTTTTTATCCTGGGAGCGGTGGGTTTGTCCCGTCAGCAAGCCATCAGTTTAAATTTACCCAAAGCAGCATCAGGAACCCCCCAAATGCGGGAGATGTTGGTGGTGAGTTTGGATGATTTTGGCCAAGTTTATGTGGAAAAACAATTAGTCACTCGTAATCAATTATTTAATCAGATCAAGAGTTATCATCAATGGAACCCCGAAGGCTTAATGGTGCTTCATGCTTCTAGAAATACTAGTTATAACGAGGTGATTCAAGTTTTAGATATCTTACGAGAAGTCGGGGGCGATCGCGTTGCTTTGGCCACTTTACCTGGGGAAAATGAAGCCAGTAGCGACAGTTGGAATGATCCGAGTTTGACTCCATTGCCATCCCAAAACAGTTTACCTGGAGGCTATCCCAATAATTTTCCCTCAACTATCCCTAATAATCCTGCTAATGGGGTAGGTAATTATCCGACTAATCCTTTACTGCCTTCTCAACCCAATGGGTCAACTCTTCCTCAAACCACTATGCCTAATAATTAACCCTTAACAGAAAAATTTACCAGAGGCTGTAGCAGTTCCTCCCGACAATACATCACAAAATTGCTCTCATTGTGGAGAAAAAGTACAGAAATCCCTATCTACAAGGAGACATATTTGCCCTCATTGTGGATATGTCGAGGATAGAGATACCAACGCAGCGATAAACATCTTGCAAGAAGGATTAAGTAGGTTGGGGCGCAGCCGAACTAACGCTTGGGGAGATTTGCCCTAAGCGTCTGGTTGGAGAAATCCTGTCAGGTTATGGCGAGTCGTTGAACCAAGAATCCCCTCGCCGTGATAGCAGGGGAGAACGTCAAATCTCAAGGCATCATCCGACAAGCTAATAATTGTTCTTCTAAGGCAGCAATGCGATTATAAGCTGCCGTTAGTTGTGCGGTTAATCGTCTGACTTGAAGATCGGTGGTTAATAAGGGTTCTTCTTCAGGGGCGATTAAAGTGTGACTTTCACCATCATCCAGTAAAATATCTTTATGCTCCATCACTGAGTGATAGTGGCTCGTTTTCGATGCACTGGGGGGAACCGAAGAAGACACGCTTGCTATAGACGGGGGTTGGCCGGGTGGCGGTTCGTTAACCATCGCTTCAGTGTGAAGGTGAGATGTCCCCATCTGTAGGCTAAGCTGTTCAACAATATGATGGAGTTGTGTAACTTTCTGATTAAGTTCATTAATTTGTTGTTGTAGCCCATCCATAAGAATGCCCATCACTAAAAACTGTGCTATTGTCGATCCTAGAATTACCTGAGGCAGATAGTTACAGATTCCTGATTCATTTAACGATTACTTCACTACTCTTAATTTAACACTGCGGAGTTTGGGGAGAATGAACCAAAGATGCACCCTTTTATCCGAGCAGTATTGGGAGATGGAGGCAAATTTAGAATTTAGAATTTAGAATTTAGAATGAAAATACTTCTACCATTCTTAATTCTTAATTACCCATCTTCCCTTAAAGCTAAAAAATCTAGACTTAACTGAATATGATTGGTCTTATTTTGTCTGTCTTCATTTTGAGATTTTGGCAAGAGATACGCCTCAAACCAAGGTTCAGAGGTTCCTGGAGAATTTTGATCTTTTAATAGCCATTGTTGAAACACTTTTTCTCGGTTATCGTTTGGAGTAACCACCTGATAAACTCGAACTCTTTTCTTATTTACTGTTTGGGTTCCACAACAGGTCAAACCATATCCTATTTTATCCAAAAATCGCCTGATAATGGTAATTGGACTCGCATTTTTAGCAATACCAATTCCCATAATTGTTTTGATTTCGTGTCGATTATTGATGGCCAAATTAGCCATTTTTATTAGATCGGTATCAATATTAATCAACTTACGATTAATATCTTTTAATAAAAAAGTAATTCCTAACACTTCCATTGTTCCAATCATAGCCCCAAATTGACTACTATTAAAATCAGGTAAAAAGATGCTTCCTTGTCCTTGCTCGATTAATTTTTTAGCAACTATTGCATCTCTATCGGCTAAATAATTGCGACCTATAGTTAAAAAGTAATGTATTCTAATTTTTTGATACCAACCTTCATTATCTAAAGCAACTAATTGAGGGGTGACTGGAATACAATAACGACGTTGTAAATCGTATTTTTTCAGTTTTCTCCGTTCTTTAATTGTTTTGACTAAAGATTTTTTGAGCTTTTGATATTCTTCATCACTTAAATTTTGAGATTGAGCAATTTTTTCACAATCTAATTGATAATTATTTTGTCTCACTTCTTCGATGGTTTCTATGAGTTTATTATTAGTTTGAGATATACATTTTTGATTTTTTTTAACTTTTTTGCTAGTCTTTTTCTTGTTTTTTATTGGTAAACTAATTCGATGATTTGCTGCTTGAATAATTCCAATAATTGTTTCTCGATAGTGAATCATTTGGGCATTAATTCGCACAGCCATTTTCCCCCAACACAGTAAAGATTCTGCTTGAAAACCTGTATCTAAGTCATCTAAAAATTCTAAATCAGATTGTTGTAATAATCGAATATTGAGGTGAGTTAAACGATGACCTGATGTTAATAAATTGGGAATAGATGTTGAGCCATTACCCACTTTATTAAAGCCATAAGAAGCTAACCAAAGATAACGGGGTATATTATCTCTTATTCTTCCTAAAGATTGAATAACCGATATGGGAGTTTGTACTCCTTGAGCAAGACACCAAACCGAAGTAAAGTGACCTTTTATATCAATACTAATCCCTGTTTCAATGGCGGGACTACTTAAAACAATATCATAGTTAGTTAAGATATCATTCAGTTGAGTAATACATTGATAAGCATGATGATTAGGATCGGTTAAAGATTGGGAATCAATCCGTAAGATTTTAGCATGGGGGAATTGTTTTTTTAGATAAGATTCTAAGGTTTGAGTTCCCCATTTACTGGTAATTTTTTGAGCGGATAAACAAACAAATGGTTTCCCCCCGTCACGAATATGTTCCACTAAATCTTGAAGGAAACGTTTTGGGGTTGTTTCTGGATACTTATAACCTTGCCATGTTTCTTGAGTCGATGATTTCCAGTAATTTTGAATGATAAAAGGTTGTAAATTAATTCCTGATAAAGTTATTAAATAATCTAGAGAAATATTACTTAAGTCAGCATCTGCAACAAAAACCTTGCCCTCTGTTCCTACAATTGTTTGTATTAATTTTTTGAAGCATCTTAAAATAGAAACACGGTTATTTGTACAAGTTTCAGAGTTTAAAGTATGCCAAATAACCTGTTCTACTTCATCAATAATGACTAAAGCATTCTGCCAGTCTTGAGGATTAAATTTAGCTTGGGAATGTTCATGAAGAGAATCAATACATAACCCATAACCTAATAATTGATGCTCAGAATGATCGCTAATTTCTGTAATATAAGGGAGTTCAAACCGTTGACATAACTGTTCAACTAATTTAATACGATGGCCAATGACTAAAACTTTTTGATGATTCGCGATCGCTTCTTTAACAATTTTGGCTAATGCTTCGGTTTTTCCTGTCCCAATACCCGACTTAATTCCAATTAATTTAGCGGTATCAGGAATCACTAAACTGGGAAGATAACGACAATTAACTTCAACTGCTGTTCCATAGGTTAATTGAGTAAATTCTTTCGCTTTCCACATTTCCAGAGGTAAGGCTTTTTGATAACAGTCATCAAAGGCTTTTTTCCCCTCATTAACTAGCAGATCATCAACCCCTTTTCCTTGTTCCGGGTTCCAACTAATCACTTTGACTTGACATCCTGTTTGCGTTAACAGATAGCCTAATTTTCTAATGGCATGGTTAACTGCTTTAATCGTATTGGGTTGACTATCTTGATCAAAAGTAATATAAATTTCTCGTCTCCCATAGCTTAACTTCTTTAACTGAGGAATTAAATAAGATTTACCAATACGATTTCCTTGTTCATCTTTTGGTGTACGATAGCCATTATTAATCCCAGGAAGCGCGATCGCTACATATCCAGCACTCAATAAAGCTCCTGCTTTTTTAGCTCCTTCTGTAATACAAAGAGGAATAGAAGGATGATCTATCACCCATTGCCAAAATCCTCCGTCGGGTTGCGTCGGGTCAACCTTATCTGGGG
>JAAUYD010279442.1_pt1 | contig 66229 bp, 69 predicted proteins | sample 7278101 | NCBI WGS metagenome assembly JAAUYD01 (sample SAMN14350128, study PRJNA611818) | marine sediment metagenome | isolation source: surface marine sediment (0.6m) | place: French Polynesia: Moorea | collected 2018-08
AGGCGCGCTCTGCTCGGCCCGTGTCCGAACGAGGCGCTCCAGCACCGTTGCCATGACATGTGAGGCTATCCGAACATGCGGTGATCGGCCCAGCGCACGACACGTCGACGCAGCTCCGCTATCTCCGTGCACCGGGGTCCGGCAGCACGGCTGGGTGCGCAGCGGTGGACGGTTCTCGGACGACCATCGAGCTCCCGAACGAGGCACCGACGACCGAGCTCACAGCAGTCGACCAAAGGTCAACCGACAGGGGGCACCTCGACCGGATCGACACGCAGCCGTCGATGATCGACGACATCGGCATGGCGCTCTCCACCCAGGCGCAGGTCGGCGAGGAGATCGAACCAGGAGGCAACCGGCTCGATCGACGGACGGGCCGCCGTCGGTAGCCTGGCGGCATGGGAACGATCGACCGCAACGCCAGCGTCTACGTCGCCGGTCACCGCGGCCTCGTCGGGTCGGCGCTGGTCCGCCACCTCGAGTCCGAGGGCTTCACGAACATCCTCACCGCGACCCGCGACGAGGTCGATCTGCGCGACCAGTCAGCGGTGTCGTCGTGGTTCGCCGCCAACCGCCCCGACTACGTCTTCCTCGTCGCCGGCACCGTCGGCGGCATCCTCGCCAACAGCACCCGGCCGGCCGAGTTCATCTACGACAACATGATGATCCACGGCACGGTCGTGCACTCGGCGCACGAGACCGACGTCACCAAGCTGCTCTACCTCGGCTCGTCGTGCATCTACCCGCGCCACGCCACACAGCCGATCACCGAGGAGCAGCTGCTCACCGGGCCGCTCGAGTCGACCAACGAGTGGTATGCCGTCGCGAAGATCGCCGGCATCAAGCTGTGCGAGGCCTACCGCCGCCAATACGGCCGCGACTTCATCTCGGCGATGCCGACCAACCTGTACGGCCCGGGCGACAACTTCGACTTGTCGTCGAGCCACGTCATCCCGGCGCTGATGCGCAAGTTCCACGACGCCAAGGTCGCTGCCGAGTCCGGCGAGCCGAACGAGGTGACGATCTGGGGGACCGGCAGCGCGTTCCGCGAGTTCCTCCACGTCGACGACCTCGCCGCCGCCTGCCTGTTCCTGATGGAGCACTACTCCGACGACGGCCACATCAACGTCGGCACCGGCGTCGACCTCTCGATCCGCGAGCTCGCCGAGCAGATCCGCGACGTCGTCAACCCCGGCGCCCACCTCGTCTGGGACGCTTCCAAGCCCGACGGCACGCCGCGCAAGCTCCTCGACGTCACCCGCCTCCGAGAGCTCGGGTGGGAGCCGGACATCGCCCTCCGCGACGGGCTCGAGAGCACCTACCGATGGTTCCTCGGCCAGATCGACGGCGAGCGCGCCCTTCGCGGCGTCGACGACGCGACCGTCACCGCGCCACACTGACGAACGTGGCCGACTCCACCAACCGACGGATCGCGCTCGCCTGGCGCGAGCTGCGTCGCGGTGCGGCCGGCGCTGCGCTGCGATCGCACCTGTTCGGCCCCGACGGCCCACAGCTCGAGCAGGCGCAGCTCGACGCGCTCGAGATCCTGGTGGCGGCTCCCGACGGCTTGCGCATGAGCGACTTCGCCGAGGCCCTGCGGGTCGACCCGTCGACGGCCACCCGAGCGGTCGGTCGGCTCGAGCAGATCGGACTGGCAGAACGGGACGCCGGCGCGCACGACCGGCGCGTGGTGCACGCACGAGCGACAGCTGCCGGCCGCCGTTTCATGAGTCGGATCGTCCGGCGGCAGCAGGCGGGTCTCGAGCGGCTGCTCGACAGCTTCGAGGAGGGCGAGCGCGAGGAGTTCGCCGTCTACCTCGAACGCTTCGTCGCGTCGATCGACCGGCTCTCGAAAGAGCTCGACTCGCGTCGCTGAGGCCCGACACCCGAACCACCGGGGGCGCGCCACCGCGACGGCCGCGACCGCGTCGCCGCCAGAGCTCGCTCGTGGCCGCGGGCCCGGCGACCCCCTTGCACGAAGTCCCAGCGCACCGGACCGTCACCAGTACAGCCAACGGACTGACTGGACAAACGAGCTATGGACAGCGAGCAGACGACAACGACGATCGATCCGGCCCTCCGAGAACGGATCCGCTCGTCGCGTTCCCTTCCCTCACCGCCGGCGGTGGCCGCCCGCTTGATCGAGATCGCCGACGACCCAAATGTGGGTCTCAACGACATCTTCGAGGTGCTCAAGACCGACCCGGTGCTGTCGGCGCGCCTGCTCCGTCTCGCCAACTCGCCGCTGTACGCACGACGGCGGCGCACCGAGACGCTGCAGCAAGCCGTCATGAAACTCGGTATCGATGCAGTGCTTACCGCGGCGCTCAGCCTCACGCTGTTCAGCGACCAGTCGGCATTCGGGGCCGACGGCCTGTCGTTCCAGTCGCAGTGGACGAGCAGCGTCCACGCTGCGGTGTCCGCCCAAGTGCTCGCGTCTCAGTGTCTGCTGGTCACACCGTCCGATGCCTTCCTCGCCGCGCTCGTGCAGGAGATCGGGATCCTCGTGATCGACCGGCTCGAGTCCGAGACGTATGCCGAGCTCGACAGCACGGCGACGCACGAGGACATCGTCGCCGCCGAGTTCGCGACCCTCGGCGCCGACCACGCAGCCATCGGTGCCGAGTTGTTGGAGGCCTGGCGCCTGCCGAGCCACATCGTGGCGGCGGTCCGGCAGAGTCACGTCGTCGCCGATGAGCCGACGACCGGCGACGCGCTGGCCTGCATCGTCGCCACGGGCCGCCTGATCGCGGAATGGATCGGGGGCGACGTGAAGGCGCTGTCTCGGGCCGGGATCATGGCCGAAACCGCGCTCCACCTCGACGACCAGATGATGTCCGACGTGCTCACCGGCGTCGCCGAGTCGCTGCCGGACCTCGCCCCGCTCCTCCACGCCGATGTTCCACCGTTGGAGCTGCTCGCCGAGATGGCGGGCGACGTGATGGTCGCTCGCCAGATGCAGCAACGCGAGGCGGTCAGCCAGCTCCAGCGCGATCTCGCGCACCTCACGAACGTGACCGCCGAGCTCGAGCTCGCGCACCGGCTCGATCCGGTCACCGGGTTGTTCAATCGGCGCCATCTCGACGAGGCGCTCGCCGACGAGCATCGGCTCGCTGCCGAGCTCGGCGTACCGCTGTCGGTGCTCTTCGTCGATCTCGACTACTTCAAGTCCGTCAACGACTGCCTCGGCCACCACGGTGGCGACAGCGTGCTCCAACAGGCGGCGCAGCGCGTGATGGACGCGGTGCGGTCGGAGGATCTCGTCGGCCGCTACGGCGGCGACGAGTTCGTGGTGGTGCTCCCGGGAACGAACCTCGAGGCGGCGGAGATCGTCGCTTCCCGCATCGTGGAGGTCTTCCGCCGGGAGGCCCTCGGCATCGACGGCCACGAGTGGCCGCAGACGGTCACGATCGGTGTGGCCTGCACGCAATCCCTGCACGGCGAGGCCGGGCTCGCCTCGCTCCTCCAGGACGCCGACGCGGCCCTCTATCACGCCAAGCTGAGGGGCCGCAACGGATGGCGGAGCGCTCCTCACGACCACGAGGAGCCGACGCCGTTGCCGCCGATCGTGTACTCCTCGACGTGGTGATCCGGCGCTCTCGCGCTCGTCGGCGGCGACGAGCGCGATGATCAGGCCCGCTTGACGATCTGCACCCGGCTCGGTCGGCGGGTCTGGCCGGGTGCAGCAGGGGCGCCGACCTGCAAGGCCGTCTGACGGTTGACCCTCCCGATCGTTGCCTCGTGGACGGCGACGCCGTCGACCTCGAGCGACAGGGGCGCCGACGTGGGATGGGGCAACATGAGCACGTCGCCGACCTGCAGGGACACGATCTCACGCGAGCTCGCGACGGCGGGCCGGAAGGTCGCTGCGACCGCCACCGGTGCCGACACGAGCGCGTCGTGCAACCGCGCCTGCTCCTCGGCGACGGCCGACGCCGAGGGGTCGGTCGGCCCACGCGTGAGGTGATCGAGGTGCGGCAGGAGGAGGCCGAACGGCACGCACAGCCTGACGACATCGGTGACCGCCTCGAGCCGGATCTCGAAGGACATCACGATCACCATCTCGTTCGGCGCCGCCAGTTGCGCGAACTGGGGATTCGACTCCTGGCCGAGGATCATCGGCTCGATGGCCATGATCGGTTGGAGCGCCGTCCTGATCTCCGGCAGCAGCTCGTCGACGACCCCGTGCAGCAGGCCGAGCTCGAGCTCGGTCATCGGCCGGGCCGGCTGCTCGTCGCCGCCGAGACCCCCGAGGAGGAGCTCGACGGCTCCGAATGCGACCCGCAGCGGGATCTCGAGCATCGCCGAGGCGCGTCGCGACTGGAACGACAGCATCGTCAACGCCGTCGGGTTGTCGATCGTCCGCGCGTACTCGTCGTACGTGCACTGCTCGAAGTCGCGGATCGAGACCTCGGTGACCGCCCGCAGCGAGGCCGCCAGCGCCGTCGTGAAGCCTCGCGCCATCGACTCCTGCGCGATCTGGATCGTCCGCACGTGCTCCCGCGGCAACGTCGACGGCCGACGGAAGTCGAACGGGCGCACCTCGCCCGGCCCGCGGACGCGTCCGCCTGCCGAGCGCTTCGCTGCAGACGATGTCGCCGTCGACATGGGAGGTTCCGGGGGCAGGACGGGTCAGCCTCGGCTCAGCGGCGGAGGTTCACGACCTCTTGGAGGACCTCGTCGGCGGTGGTGATCACCCGGGCGTTGCCCTGGAAGCCGCGCTGGGCGACGATCAGGCGGGTGAACTCCTCGGCGAGGTCGACGTTCGACATCTCGAGCGTGCCGGCCGACAGCAGCCCACGGGCGCCGACCCCGGCACCACCGACCTGCGCGAGACCGGAGTTCGGGGTCTCCCGCCACGCTCCGGCGACCCGCTCGAGGCCACCGGGGTTGGAGAACACCGCCAGGGCGACCTGGCCGATCGGGCGCGTCCGACCGTTCGAGTAGTTGCCGGTGACGACGCCGTCCTGGCCGATCGTGAACGTCTGCAGCGCGCCTGCCGCGCTGCCGTTCTGCCGGATCACGCCGGCAGTCGGCGATCCGGCGTACTGGGTGATCCGACCGGCCTGGGTGGCCCCGCCGAGGTCGATCGTGACGGCTCCACCGAACCCGGGCAGCGCACCCGCTGCGATGTTCATGTTGCGATCGGCCGGCGCGGTGAGCTCGCCGAAGCCGTCGAAGGTGAGGACGTTGTCGGTCAGGGCCACCGCCGCGGGCGGCGTGCCGGCGGTCGCGGTGACGGTCCACTCGTCGGCGGCGGTCTTGGTCACGGCGAGGTTGAGCGGCACCGCGGTGCCCTGGTCGTCGTAGACCGCCACCGTCAGGCTCGAGATCGTGCCGACCGGCGAGTCGGCTGCCAGGTTGCCGCCGAGCTCGACGTCGGTGGTCTGCACCGGCGGGAGCAGGTCGCCGACGCTGATCTCGACGGGTCCGATGGAGGCGTTGGTGTTGATCGCGCCGGAGGCGTCCGCCATCCACCCCTGGACGAGCATCCCGTCGGGTGTCGCCAGGGTCCCGGCGGCGTCGATCGCGAGCGCACCGGCTCGCGTGTACAGCGGCTGACCGCCGTCGTCGACGATGAAGAAGCCGTCGCCCTGGATGGCGAGGTCGGTCGAGCGACCGGTCCGCTGGATGGCGCCCTGGGTGAACGACTGGATCGTGCCGGCGAGGCGCGAACCCAGGCCGATCTGGGCCGGGTTCGTCCCGGCGGTCACGGCGCTCGGCACACTCGCGCCGTTGAGCGTCTGCGTGAGGACGTCCGAGAAGACGGTCGTGGAGCTCTTGAAGCCGACGGTGGAGACGTTGGCGATGTCATTGCCGACGACGTCGAGCATGACTTGGTGGTTGCGCAGCCCCGACAGGGCGCTGGACATGGATCGGATCACGGCTGGTTTCCTCCTGAGTGTTGGTTGCCGGCGTCCATGCCGCCCTCGGGGTGCGAGGTGTTCCGCCCGTTTCCGTTCGGGCGTGTTCTGAACGGTCCGGCGGACTCGCGATTGCGCCGTGAGGTCGCCGGGTGTCGCCGACCCGGTCATCAGGTCGGCGACGGGAACGATTCGTCACGCCTGCACGGTCGACTCCGATGTCGTGTCGGTGCCGCCCGACGCTGCGGTCGTGTCGGTGGTGCCGGTCGGCGCAGCCGGGCCGGACGTGACGGTTGCGTCGTCCGACGGCGTCGATGGCGTCGATGTGGCGTCGGTGCCGTCCGACGCTGCGGTCGCGTCGGCGGTGCCGGTCGGCGCAGCCGGGCCGGACGTGACGGTTGCGTCGTCCGACGGCGTCGACGTCGTGTCGGGCGCCGATGCGGTGTCGTCGCTCGCCGTCGGTTCGGTCTGGGCCGCGGGTGCGATGTCGGTCGTGGGCGTGGTCGCCGTCGGGATCGGCGCGGTCGGGGTCGCAGACGGGGCCGTCGCCGTGGACGTGGTCGGCGGAACCTCCGCGGTGTGGACCGACTCGACGGCCGCGAGCGGGACGGAGAACGCACCGGCGCTGAGCACGAGGTCGTCACCGTCGACGCGAACCGACGTCACCCGTTCGATGCGCAGCGTTCCGTCCTCGTCCTCGAACGTGACGTCTTTGCCGACGAGGCCCCCGGCGAGCGACCAGCGATTGGATGCCGCCGTGGCATCCAGCGTGCTGGCGATCTCGTTGAGCCGGTCGACCATCGTGAGCTGCGCCGACTGCGCGACCATCTGTGAGGCGTCGACCGGCTTGGTGGGGTCCTGATACTTCAGCTGGGCGACCAGGAGCTTCAAGAACGCGTCGCGGTCGAGCAGTGCACCCGGGTTCTCGACCGGCTGCCCGGGCGGCTCAGGCGTCGTGGGGCTCGCCCCGACCGGGGCGATGGGGCTCGTGTCGGACATTGCTGTCTCCCTCGTCGTTCGTCGTGTGTCGTCCTGTGTGGCGGTCGTGTCGTCGATCGCGTCGTGCTGGTGTCGCGTCGTCAGAGATGCACGTCGAGGTGGCCGTCGGGGCTGCGTGGCGGGCGTTGCTGTGGGCCCGCTGCCGACGGGTGGCGGATCACGCCGGTCGGCGACTCGAGCACCGGTTCGCGGGAGGGGTCCTGCCGCTGTCGGTCGTCGATGTCGACGTGGACACCGCCGTCGCCGGTGCCGAGATCGCTGCGCAGGTCGCCGAGCTCGCTGGCGAGCAGCTGGCGAGTCGAGTGGCGCTCCGCGCCGAGGCTGAGATGCAGGCTGCCCGAACGCTCGACGGCATCGACCCGGATCGTCCCCAGCTGATCCGTGCCGACGTCGAGGCCGAGCCGGTGCTGGGTCGCTGCGAGCCGCCGGACGTCGAGCTGCGTGAGCAGGTCGCTGGCTCCCGGCATCGAGGGGTCGCGTGCGTGCTGCAGCGATGTCGCCATCTGACCGTGGTCGATCGCGCCGCCCCGGTTCGGTGCGCGCCGATCCGCCATGACCGTGACGGGGCCGGCACGCTCGGCACCGGATGGTGTGTCGATCGATTCGTCCGCTGCGGGGTCGATCGCGGCCTCGGCGATCTTCGCAGCAGGTTCGTCGGGGGCCGTTCCGGCTCCGTCGACGAGGGTGCCATCGACGTCGGGAAGTCGGCCGGCGGACGACTGAGCCGTCGAGGACGCAGGAGCCCGTTGCTGCCCGATCGCCGGCGAGGCGCCGGCCTCCGGCTCGCTCGCCGTCGGTGCCAGAGGGGCTCGACCATCGGCAGGGTCGGCCGACGAGTCCGCCCCGCCCACCCCGGGACCGGCGACCGACGAGCCACCCTCGACCTGCGCACGACCAGCAGCCGACGAGCCCGTGCCCGTCACCCCACGACCGGCGACCGACGAGCCACCCTCGACCTGCGCACGGTCGACAGTCGACGTGTCGTCGGCCGGTGGCGACCCGAGGACGCTCGACCCTGTGGCGGGCGCGTGCTCGCCGGTCGCTGCGTCGACGGTCGTCGGGGCGGGCGACGCCGGGTGCAGGGCGGCGCGTGCGTCTCGTATCCGGCTCGTGGCGGGCGGCACTGCACTCGCCGCCCGTGCGAGCGCCTCGGGCGTCGCAGCGCCCGTGGTGGCGGTGGGCGTCGGGTCGCTTGCCCCGGATGGCATGCGCGTCGTTGCGGGCGCCACATCGTCGGCGAGATCGGAGACGGTCGATGCCGGCGGCGGCGCCTGGTCCTCACTCCGAGACTCGGGCACGACGGACGGCGGCGCGACCGTGCTCGGCGCGGTGGTGTGCTGGCGTCCGGCTGCGGCGTGCGGTCCGGTGATTCCTGCCGCCTGGGCTGCACCGTCGTTGCTCGACGCGGCGGGCGGCAGCGGCCGGGACGACGCATCGCCATTGCTCGTCGAGGGGTCGGCGCCCGCCGATCGCGCATCCGATGCGACGTTGCTCCCGGAGATCGGGACGGTGGCGGGGACAGTGTCCACCTGCGGCGTGCTCGCAGCGTCGGGGTCGTGGAGCGACGACATGTCGACCGAGCGATCGTCGCGTGCGCCCGGTGCGCCCTGCGTCGTGCCCGGGGCATCGCCGACGGACTCGGACTCGGCCGCGCCGCGGTGTCGCGCTGTCGCGCCCGCCACGCGACCGGTGTCGTCCGAGGCGGCCGACCCCGAGGCAGCAGACGGGGTGCTTCGCCGGTCGCGAGCGTGGCTGCCGGGTTGGTTGCGGAGTTGGTCGCCGAGCAGCTCGCCGAACGGCACGTCGGTGGCGTCCTCACCTGGGAGGTCGGTGCCGCTCCCGTCGAGTTGGGCGGCGGAGGGACCCGGCGGGGAGATCATCGTGGTCATGCTTGCTCCAGACGTTCGTGGACGCGTCGGACGTACTCCTCGGACCGAGCGGTGGGGATGTTGTTGCCGGCCCGAGAGACTGCGCCGGCCCCCGAGAAGTAGGCGGCGAGCGCGAGGTCCCAGGAACCGAATCGATCGTGGTGAGCGGCGAGCAGCCGCGCCCCGCCGTCGATCGCCGCGACCGGGTCGGCGGGATCGACGCCGAGCTCATCGGCGACGAAGGGCATCAGCTGCATCACGCCGATCGCACCCGCAGGGCTGACGACCTCGGGCTGGTAGCGCGACTCGACCCAGCCGACCGCAGCGAGGAGATCGGCCGGGACGCCGTGCCGGGCCGCCGCCGTCTCGAAGTGGATCCCGAACGGCGTGCCGGGCGGCACAGCGCCCTGCACGGTCGAGGCCCCGGCCGGGGCAGGAGCCGGGACGAACTGGTCGCCGAGGGATGACACGGCCAGCGCGTACGCCTGTCGCTCGACGACGACGTACGCGTCCTCGCCGTGCGCGTGGTCGTGCGCATGGTCGTGGGAATGTCCCCCTGCGTGGTCTGCGGCGAGGCGTGCGTCGGTCGCGTCAGCCGCCGCGGTGTGGGTGGCCGCGTCGGCACCCGGCGCAGCGCGCCCGCCGTCGACGTCGTCCGTCGAGTGCGCCTCGACATCGGCCAACGTTTCGGCGAACGAGGCGGCCGGGGCGCCGGTGTGCGACGAGGCGGCGATCGCCGGGCGTCGCCCGACACCGATCATCGACTCGATGCTCGCGATCCTCGCCAGGACGGGGGCGATGGCGGACATCGTCATGTCCTCGCCTCGTCCCACCGCGTCACGACGAAGTCGTCGAGCTCGATCGTCGCCTGTCGTTCGCGCTCTCGCCGGTCGGCTTCGAGCAGTCGTTCGTCGAGCCGCTCGATGCCGTCGCGCCGCCGCGCTGCGACCTCCCACGAGCTCAGCGCCTCGCGGACGTCCTCGCGCGCGCGGTCGGCCGCCTCGCCTGCCCGGCGGGCAGCGGCGACGCCGTCGGCGAGCACGGAACGACCGGCCCGGAACTCCGCAGCGGTCGCGCCGGCGGGCTCGGCACGTGTCTCGACCAGGCGCCACGTGGCCGCCTCGCGCCCTTCGGCGTCGATGCGGTCGACCTGGCGGCGAGCGACCTCGGCCGTCGCCAGCCGCTCCTGGAGGCGCCGGACGCGGACGACGGTCGCGACCCTGCGGCGACTCGACGGCGCGCGATTCATGGTGTGGCTCCCAGCAGTGCCCCGAGCCGGCCGAAGGCGTCCGAGGCCGGCGTCCCGTCGTCGATCGGCTGGCGCAGGAAGCCGTCGATCGCCTCCTTGAGGTCGACGGCTCGATCGACCACGGCGTTGGTGCCCGCCACGTAAGCGCCGATCTCGATGAGGTCGCGGGACTCGGCGTGCGCTGCGAGCAGTCGCCGCAGCTCGGCGGCGATGCGCTGCTCGTCGGCGGTCGTGACCGCCCCCGCAACGCGGCTGACCGACGCGAGGACGTCGATCGCGGGATAGTGGTTCGCGTGCGCCAGCGCACGCGACAGCACGACATGGCCGTCCAGGATGGAGCGTGCCGCGTCGGCGATCGGCTCGTTGTGGTCGTCGCCGTCGACGAGCACCGTGTAGATGCCCGTGATCGAGCCGCGCTCGGCCGTGCCGGCGCGCTCGAGCAGCTTCGGCAGCAGCGTGAAGACGCTCGGCGGATACCCCCGCGAGGTCGGTGGTTCGCCGGCGGACAGCCCGATCTCGCGCTGGGCCATGCAGTAGCGGGTCAGCGAATCCATCATCAGGACGACGTCGTCGCCTCGGTCGCGGAACCACTCGGCGATGCGGGTCGCCGACATTGCGGCACGCAGGCGAATGAGCGCCGGTGAGTCCGACGTCGCCACCACGACGACCGAACGAGCGAGCCCGGCCTCGCCGAGCTCGGCTTCGACGAACTCGCGAACCTCGCGCCCGCGCTCACCGATCAACGCGACCACGTTGACGTCGGCCGCCGAGCCGCGGGCGACCATCCCCATCAGGGTCGACTTGCCGACCCCGGAGCCGGCGAACACACCCACCCGCTGACCGCGTCCCATCGGGACGAGGGTGTCCCATGCCCGGACGCCGAGCGACAGCGGCTCGTCCACCCGCGCCCTCCGGAGGGGGTGCGGTGGCGCACCGTCGAGCGTCACCGGCTCCAGACCGATCAGCGGGGGGCCGTCGTCGAGCGGTTCGCCGAAGGCGTCGACGATGCGGCCGAGCAGCTCCGGACCGACGCTCACCGTCGGCGGGCGACCGGTCGAGATCACACGGGCACCGACACGGAGCCCGCGCAGATCGCCGTAGGGCATGCAGGTGACTTCCCGCTCGCCGCACGCGACGACCTCACCGGTCAGCCCTCCGATCACCTCGACGCTGGCACCGATCGGGACGTCGAGACCCGCGACGTCGAAGCTGAGCCCGACGATGCGACGGACCGAGCCGGAGCGCTGCGGGCCGGCGACTGCACGGGCCCGATCGAGGTGGGCCCGCATCCGCTCGTGACGGAATTGGCCGAGCGGTGCTCGCCGTGGCGCGCCGTGGTCGGGCGTGGGCGTGTGCAGGGTGGTGAACGTGTTCATCGAAGCGTCGGTGCCTGAGGGTCGGTGAGCCCGTCCCTGGCTCGCTCGGCTCCGTCCGTGGGCCTGGGCGCAACCGTCCTGCGAATCGAAGGATGCGCCAGCAGGTCGTCGGGAGCTGCGGATGGGTCACGGTGGGCGCGCGACGAGGCGGAGCGGAGGTCGTGAGCACGGCAGCCGGCGTCGGATCCGACTCGGCGGGCCCTGCGGAGCCCGTTCGGCATCACTCGACGAACTCGTCGGTGCCGCGGGAGACGACGATCTGACCGGTCTCCTCGAGGGCCCGGATGGCCGCGACCACGGCCCCCTGTGCGGCTTCGACGTCGGACATCCGCACCGGTCCGAGCAGGCTGATCTCCTCGTCGATGTTCTGGGCCGCGCGCGACGACATGTTGCCCTTGATCTTGTCCTTGACGTCGTCGCGCACGCCCTTCAGCGCCATCGCGAGCTCCCGCGACTCGATCTCGCGGAGGATCAGCTGGATCGCACGATCCTCGAGCGTGGCGATGTCCTCGAACACGAACATGCGCGCCCGCACGTGGTCGGCCAACTCGGCCGCGTGCTCCTCGAGCCCTTCGAAGATCGACCGCTCCGTCGCGCGGTCCGACCGGTTGAGGATGTCGATCAGCATCTGGACGCCGTCGGTGCGATCGACGGTGGCGCGGTTCATGTTCGCCCCGAGGCGTCGCTGCAGCATCCGTTCCAGCTGCGCGATGACCTCGGGCGACGACTGCTCGAGCTGTGCGATCCGAATCGAGACCTCGCGCTGCATGTCCGGCGCCAAGCCACTCAGCACCTCCGACGCGTACTCGGGCGTCAGGTGGGCGAGGACGAGCGCGACGGTCTGGGGGTGCTCACCGCCAAGTACGTTGACGACCTGGCGCGTCTCCGACCGCAGCAGGAAGTCGAACGGAGAGTGCCCCATCGACGCCCGGAGGTTGTCGAGGATCTCCGTGGCCTGCTCGACGCCCAGCGACGTCTCCAGCAGCTCACGGGCGCGGGCGATGCCACCTGCGGCGAGGTGGTCGTTGGCCTTTGCCATCGTCGCGAACTCGATCACGGACGCGTCCGCTTCCTCGCGACTGACCGCCTCGGCCTGCATGATCTCGGCGGTGATGCGGGCGAGATCGCCCTCGCCGAGGAGCCGCAGGATCTTCGCCGACCGGTCCCGGCCGAGCTTGAGGAGGACGATCGCCGCCTTCTGAGCTCCGGAGAGGTTCGCCAGATCCTCGGGGCCGACGGCGCCCGCCGATGTCGCGTCGTCCATCACTGCCATCGTGCCGGTCATGACGGCGCCACCGTCTCGTCAGCGAGCCAGCTCTCCAGGATCTGCGCGACGTCCTCGGGGCGGCGGTCAGCGAGGGCACTCAGCTCGTCGAGCGCCTCGACCGACGGGTCGCTCCGCTCGTCGGCGTCGGTCTCGGTCGCCGATGCCGCCGCAGCAGCCTCCGAATCCCGGACGGGCGCCGTGCGCAGCGCGTCGATGTCGATCGGTGTCGAGATCTCGCGCCGGGCGCGTCGAGCGCTCCGGTAGCCCAGCGCGATCGCGACGAGCGCGATCGCGCCGATCGCGATCGTCCGGATCAGCGAGTTCCGTGCATCGGTCGCCTGGGCCGCGGCATCGACCGCAGCCGCCTCGACGGCCTGCTCCTCGAGGGACGTGTCGAACTCGAGACGCGTGACGGTCACCTCGTCGCCTCGGCTGGCATCGATCCCGGCGGCCGTGGCGACGAGCTCGGCGATCATCGTGCGCTGCTCCTCGGTGACCGCGTCGTCATCGACGAGCACGGCCACGCTGAGACGTTGGACGGTCCCCGGGGCGATCGTCGTCGACTCGACCGTCCGGTTGACGGCGTACGTTCGCTCGGCGTCCGACTTCGAGTAGCTGCTGGCCGACCCCGGAACGGACTCGCTCACCTGGGCGCCGTCGGGACCGAGGACGCCGGTCTCGGCGTCCGCCTCGGTGCCGGAATAGGCCTCCTCCGCGGTGCGCTCCGTCACCACGACGCCGGCGTCGGCATCCGAGCTGTCGAATCGTTCGGTCGTCGACGCCCGTTCGGTGAGGTCGAGGTCGGCCTGCACGGTGACGGCCACCTTGTCGACGCCGGTGACCCGGCCCAGCATCGCTCGCAGGCTCGCTGCGAGCTCGTGTTCGAAGTTGGTCGTCGCGTCGGACCCTTGCCCGCCGGCCGCCAGGCCCGGGCTCCCCTCGCCACCTGCAGCCAACACCCTCCCCGAAGCGTCGGCGACGGTGACGTCCTCCGGCGCCATCCCCTTCACCGAGGAGGCGACGAGCTGGACCATCGCGCCGACCTGGTCCGAGGTGATCGGTGCCGAACCCTCGCTCGTCACGAGCACGGACGCGGTCGGCTGTGTCGGCTCGTCGACGAACACCGACTCCTCCGGCAGGGCGAGGTGGACCGTGACGGCCTCGATCCCGTCGATCGCCCGCAGGGTGCGAGCGAGCTCGCCCTCGAGCGCCCGCTGGTAGTCGATGCGTTGACGGAACTCGGAGGTGGTGATGCCTTGCTCGTCGAGCAGGGCATAACCCTCGCTCGATCCGGGCAGACCATCGGCCGACAGCGCCACCCGGAGGTCGTAGACGTCGTCGCGGGGGACGAGCACCGTGCGACCGCCGTCGGCGAGCTCGTAGTCCACGCCGCGTGACATCAGCTCGTCGGTGACCGTCGCTGCGTCACGAGCCTCGAGATCGGTGTAGACCGGCGCCATCGGCGTCGACCCGTCGGCCTGGGTGAACACGAACGCGCCGGCAATGGCGGTCAGTCCGGCCGCGCCGAGCGCGACCTTCTGTACCGGCGTCAGCCGGTCCAGGGCCGACGAGTAGCGGTTGGGTGAATCGGGAGCTGCCATGGATCAGACCTGCATTCGCATGATGTCGTTGAACGCCTCGACGGCCCGGTTGCGCACCTCGACGGTGAGTTGGGTGAGCAGCTGGGCCTCGGTGGCGGCGATCGTGTAGTCGTGCACCGCCGTCAGGTCGCCGGTCGCCGCCTGGACGGCGAGGTCGTCGGCGGCGGAATGGGCGCTCGACACCGAGTCGAGCGCCTCGCCGATCATCTCGCCGAACGAACGATCGCTCGACGACGCGGCAGCGGGCGCGTTGACCTGCGGGAGGGGTGTGGGCGCAACGGGTGAGATCGGGGGAATGGTCACGTCACTGTCCGATCGAGATCGCGGCCTCGTAGGCCTCACGGGCCCGCTCGAAGGCGTTGATGTTGGCTTGGTAGCCGCGCTGGGCGAGCTGCATGTAGACCATCTGGTCGGCGAGATCGATGTCGGGTCGGCGCACCATGCCGTTGTCGTCGGCCAACGGGTGGTTCGGTTCGTACATGACACGACCGTTCGGGTCACCGAACGCAGAGCCCGCCACGCGCACACCGGCGCCATCGCCCGACGCATCCCGGGCCGGCGTGACCAGCACGAAGCGCTCCTTGAAGGCCTCCTGATCGGTCGAGGTCACGTTGTCGATGTTGGCGACGTTGTCGGCCACGGCGTCGAGCCACAGCTTGTAGGCGCCCATCCCGGATCTGGCGACACCGAGCGTCGCGAAGACTGCTGACACTGCTGTTCCTCCTCGTTCCTCAGCGTCCCGTGATCGCCGTGCGGAGTAGCTGGTACTTGGCGTTGAGTCCCTGGATCGCCAGCCGCTGTCGAAGGACGTTCTCGCTCGCTGCGAGGACCTCCATGTCGATGTTCACGTTGCTGCCGTTCAGCCGCGTCGGCGCCAGCGAGCGATCGACCGTCACACTGGATTGCGCCGGGTCGCCTGCCGCGATCGCAGCCCGCAGGCTGTCCTCGAAGCGGACCTCCTCGGCGAGGTAGCCAGGGGTCTCGAGGTTGGCGATGTTCGCGGCGATCGCCTGCTGCCGCCGGTCCAAGCCGTCCAGTGCGGCCCGCAGGGCCGAGCTGGCGAGATCTGAGATCGGACTGATCGTCACGGGCCGAACTGTTCGTGATCCGCAGGGGGCGCAAGGAGGTGTCCGGGACCGATTGGGAGGTGACGCGGCCGGCGCGGACGGCGCGCTCAGCGCAGCACGGCGGCGATTCGCTCGAGGGCGGCGCCGACACCGGCGTCGATCCGGCATTCGCCGATCTCGACGACGCAGTCACCCGGTTCGACGGCCGGGTCGCCGACGATCTCGACCTCGTCGGAGAACGGCGTCGTCTCGTCCTCGATGACCGACTGCGCCGCGGCGACGTCGTCGGCGTTCACCCGGACGCGCGCAACGCCGCGATCGGGCACGAGGCGGCTGGCACGCGCCATCGCGTCGACGACGGGCTCGTCCGTCACCGAGAGCTCGCGACCGACCACCTCGGTCGCGAGCGCGACTGCGAGTGCGACGACGTCGTCCTCGATCTCCGCCAGCGAGAGCGCGTCGCGCCTGGCCAAGTCACGCGCGGCGTCCTCCAGTGCGATCGCGGCGCGGACGAGGCGGTCCGTCGCTCGTCGATGCTGGTCCAGAACCGCCGACATCTCGGCCTCCGCGGCTCGCAGACCCTCGTCGTACCCGTCGTCGTAGCCGATGTCGCGGGGCCGAGCCGGCCGGGCCGGGCGCCGCTCGACCGATGTCGGCGCGAGCAACGGCGCCTCGAACGGTACGACCAGCTCGCGGCGATCGTTCTGGACCAGCGTCACCGCCTGATCCTCTCGGTGCGCTGCGCGTCGGCGTCGAGCCACGCCGAGATGACCTGGGCGAGGGTCGAGGGATCGGTGTCGAGGTAGTGCACGATCAGCTCTTCGGCGCGATGGACGTCGATCATCGGTTGCGGATCGTCCGACGGTCGCGTCGTCTGTCGACCAGCATCCGCGTGGGATCGCAGCGCCGCGGGGCGCCCGGTCACGATCCGCCGACGCGGAACCGCCGATCGGGAGACGCGGCGACGCCGAAGCCATCGCCAGCGGATCACCGGGAGGGACACGCTCATGAGGGCCATCGATGCGAGGAGCACGACGAGCCCGATCACGAGCAGGACGATCGGTGGATCCGTGAGCTGGCCGGGCAGGGTCGGCACGGTCACGCTCGCAGGTCGATCATCTTCGACCCCGTCGACGACCGCTGCGGTCGCGGGACGACGGGCCGGGCGATCGGCTTCGACGAGTCCGCCAGCTCGCGCGCCTGCGTGACGAGCGCGTCGTTGCGTTCGAGCAGACGGCGGATACGTGGCGCGACCGACGGCGGTGGCGCAGGCGCGTCGGTGGGGATCCTGAACGGTGCCGGCACACCGAGGGCGCCAGGGCCGGCACCGACGGCATCGAGGTATCGCGCCTGCAGGTCCAGCGTCACCTCCACGTCGTCGAGCAGGTCGGCCCACACACCGACGGCGTCGTCCCCGGCCGCCGCGTCGCGGATCTCGGTCTCGCCTCGCATGATCAGGCCTGGAACGAGAATCGGCCGGCCGGCTGGGGATCCGGACCGGGAGGGGTGTCACGCGGTGCGTGCGCGGCCAGTGGCTGCTCGCTCGCCGCCACCCGGAACGCCTCCCCGAGCTCGCCGACGAGGTGTGCCGCTTCGCTCACCAGCGCCTCGCTCTTCGTGGCGTTCGCGACCGGGAGCAGCCTGAGGAGGTAGTCGTAGACGCTCAGCAGCGACGGGGCGTGCTCCCAGGACTCGAGGTCGAGCATGGTCGCGAGCTCGGTGATGATGTCCTGGGCGTGCCCGAGCGCAGCGTTGGCTTCGTAGTGGTCGGCGCGCTGGATCGCGTCGCCGGCGGCGACGAGGTCACGATCGAGACGGTCGAAGCACAGCACGACGATTCGGGCTCCCGAGGCGGTCTCGAGGTGATCGCTCGCGAAGCGCTTGCGAAGTGTGTCGGCTGTGTACATGTGGATGATCGTCCTCGCACTCGTGGGCCTGCCTGCGATCGTTCGGCGGTTGCCGGGTCCCGCCACCAGGTCGCGGCGTGGTCAGCTCGTCGCTCCGTAGCTGCTCGGCAACGTCGCCAGCTGTCCGGAGAGCCAGTCCCCCTGGGTCTGGAGTCCGCTCAGGAGCGTCTGCAGGTTCGACCACTGGCGACGCAGGTTGGTCTCCCTGACGAGCAGCCGGTCCTCGAGGCGCTCGATCTGCTCGTTGAACGACTCGACCCGGCGGTCCTCGGCATCCTTGGCCGTCTCGAGCGCACCCGTGTCCGAGTCGATCGTACGCGTCATGACCTCCTCGACTCGCGCCGCGATGCCCGCCCGGTACTCGACGTCGCCGATCGCTCCGACGACGCCGTCCACGACGTCGACCGCCAGGCCGGCGGCCGGCGACTCGGCGATCGTGCTGAGCGTCAGTCGCCGTCCGATACCCGTTGCGGCGACGCCGGCGATCGTGCCCTCGACATCGGTGCCGGCGAGCGGATCCCAGGTGCCGGTCCCGCCCACGTCGAGATTGAGCTCGAAGTCGCCCGAGGTCCCCCACGCCGACGCGCGCACCCGGAGCCCGGTGCCGTCGGTCTCGGCGACCAGCTCCAGTCCGGCGTCGGCGAGCGCGGCGTTGAGCTGATCGGCGACCGAGCCGGCGCTCTGGCCCGCCATCACGTCGACCGACACCGTCGTGTCGCCGACCCGGATGCCGACCGTCGTGTTGGTCACGACGCCGCCGTCGAACAGCAGCGCCGAGGTGGCGCGCGTCGCGGCGGTCGTCACGTCGACGGCGTAGGAGCCGCTCGTCGTCATCGCACCGGCGCCGGCGAACACCGCGTCGCCGGTGGTGGTGCCGCCGCGCCCGAACAAACGGGCGACCGCGTCGGGGTCGTCCTCGATCGCCGCCGTGAAGGCAGCGCGGTCGAAGCTGAACGACCCGTCACGCTCGAGCCGGATGCCCACGCTGGACGGCAGCGACGTCGCGAGCCCGTCGACCTGTGCGCCGAGCGCCGTGCGCAGCTCATCGGTCAGTCGTCGAACGGTCGAGTTGCCGACGAGCGCGCCGCTCGACCCCGTGGCGACGTCGTAGCGCGTCTGGACCTTGATCTCCCCGAGCGAAGCGTTGACGGCGGAGACCAGGTTCGAGATCCGATCGGCGATCGCATCGTCGTCACGGGTGACGCCGACCGTCACCGGATCCGGCGACGTCGCGGTCACCGTCAGCGTGACGCCGCTCATCACGTCGGTGAACGTGTTGCCCGCCGATTCGACCTGGTACGCACCGGGGCCTTCACCGATGGTGATCACGGCGTTGCGGGCCGCAGACGACTCGATCATCCCGCCGATGCCGTCGAACACGCCGGCCGGGAGCACGATCTCGCCGTCCTCGCCCGTCGAGCGAGCGGTCAGCTGGAGTCGCCACGCGTGGTCGTCGACGCGGACGGCGGCCGCGCTGACGTTCGCGTCCGAGTCGTTGATCGCGGCGACGACGTCGCGCATGCTGCCGTCCCCGGTGTCGACGATGCTGACGTCGCGGCTTCCCGTGCGGAGCCCGTCGGTGACCGTGAGGTCGAGGCTGCCGGCGGCAGCGGCGACCGTGACCGCCTGACCGGGGTCGATCGAGGTCAGGGTCGTGGTCGTCCCGTCGACGTCGACGATCGCGTCGACACCGGTGTTGGCGGCGACGTCGACCGCGAGCCCGAGTGTGGTTCGGGCGTCGCCGCCCGTGACCTGGACGTTCGCGTCCGAACCCTCCCGGGTCGTCGACAGGACGAGCTCGGCCGAACCGCCGAGCGAGGCGGTGATCCCACCGCCGGACGCGTCGAGGGCGTCCTGCACGGCCGAGACGAGGCCAGCCTCGTCGTACGTGCCGAGGGCGATGTCGATGGTGCGCGCCACCCCGTTGACCGTGACGTCGAGCGCGCGGTTGCTGCTCGTGATCGTGGTCGACGCGGCGAGCGAGGACGTGCCGGTGGAAGCGGCAGCTGCCGACCCCTGGGTGACGGAGATCGAGACCTCGCCGGCACCGACGCCGGCCACGCCGGCGATGCCGGAGATCCCGAGCGAGGCGAGATCGGAACCGAGCACGAGGACGTCCTCGGCGGTGATCGCGACGGAGTCCGACACGACGGTGCCGACGGATCGAAGCCCGTGGGCCTGTGCGAGCTGGCCGACGGTGAAGGTCAGCGAGGACGGGATGGCGGTGGCGCCGGCACTGGCCGACACCACGTCGGGCAGCGAGACGCTCGTCTGGTGGGTGGCGAAGCTGGCGACCTCGGCGAGCTTGCCGGCGGCGATGCGCACGGCATCGAACGACGTCCGGATCTTGGCGATCGCGTCGGCGGCAACCCTGGCATCGTCTCGACGCGCTTCGAGCGCGACGAGCGGGCGCTGCTCGATCTGCATCAACTGGCTGACGATGAAGTCGGCGTCGATGCCGGCGATCTCCATGACTGCTCCGTCCTCTCTCGGTGTCGTTCCTGTGGTGCTCTCCGGAACGTGTTCGGGGGCCCAGCCGCTCGGCCAGGCCCCCGATCACGTCATCTGGGGAGTGATCTCACCGCAGCAGTGACAGCACCGACTGCGGCACTGCGTTGGCCTGGGCCAGCATGGCGGTGCTCGCCTGGGACAGGATCTGGCCCTTGGTGAAGTTGGTCATCTCGACGGCCATGTCCGTGTCACGGATCCGGCTCTCCGAGGCGACCAGGTTCTCGGTCGTCACCTGCAGGTTGGCGATCATCGACTCGAAGCGGTTCTGCAACGCACCGAGCTCGCCACGCTGAGCGGAGACGAAGTCGATCGCGTTGTCGACGGCGGTGATCGCACCCGAGGCATCGGTGGTGACGTCGATGGCGTCCACGCCGAGCGTGGTGGTGTCCATCGCGCTGATCGCGACCTCGACCGTGTCGCCGGCGTTGGCGCCGACCTGGAACTGGCCGCCCGTACCCGTCGCCGCAGCGACCGAGCCGCTGGCGACGGCGTGACCGCCACCGCTGACGACTGCGAGCGCCGAGGAGCCCGAGTTCTCGAAGGTCACCGCGACGCCGGCGCCGACCGACTCGTAGGAGACGCTGAAGGAATCGGCTTCGGCCTGCTTGCCGGCCCCGACGAGCGCAGCCTTGACCGCCGACTCGACGGTTGCGGCGTACTCCGCACCGGTGTAGCTGCCATCGGCAACCGTGACGGTCTCGCCGTCCACCGTGAGCGAACCACTCGACAGGGTGATCGTGCCATCGGCATCGAAGCCCGTCAGCGACCCGGCGGTCTTGCCGTAGCCACCGTCGAAGAGCTTCGTCCCGGCGAACTCCGTCTTGCCGGCGATGCGGGTGAGCTCGTCCTGCAGGGCCGTGATCTCCGCCTGGGCTGCGTCGAGGGCCGTCGAACCGTTGGTGCCGGTGTTCGCGGCCTGGACCGACAGGTCCCGCATGCGGCCGAGGATGTTGTGCACCTCGTTGAGGGCACCCTCAGCGGTCTGGACGACCGAGATGCCGTCCTGTGCGTTGCGGGTCGCCTGACGCAGACCACCGATCTGAGCGCGCAGGTTCTGGCTGATGACGAGGCCGGACGCATCGTCGGCGGCGCGATTGATCCGGAAGCCTGACGAGAGCTTCTCGAGCGACTTGCCGAGCATCACGTTGTTGGTCGACAGGTTGCGGTAGGCGTTGATCGCCATCGTGTTCTGGTTGATACGCATGTCCTTACCTCCGTGTAAGGGTGATTCGTTGCTTGGACAGGCCCAATCCGTTGGACCTCACCCCGAGGGGCGGAAGAGACCGTTCGGGACCACCCGCCGCGTGCAAGGAGGGTGACAAGAATTTCCGGACGCAGGCGGCAACGCCTGCAGCGCATCGCGCCGCGGCGCGCGATCGAGCGCCGCTCACCGGCTGATCACGGCGCCGCTGCGAGCGGCCCCGGGAACGGGCGGCCCCGGCGTCTGCGGTTGCCCCTCGCATCCCGCCCGTCGAGCAGCAGTTGCCGGCCGCCACCGCTCGATCGCGCGGCATCGGGGTCTCGAGGTCCGACGCCGTCAGATCTGGCGTGTCACCGAGTTGTGTATCGTCGGTCGCAATTATTGAGAGATCACGAGATCGGCACCAAGAATTAATTAGAATCGATCGAAACACATCAATCCGTGAAGTGTCGTGAACGTCGAGCGAGACATGTCAACGTGATAACGCACGTTTCGTGATTCTTTGACGAAGTTGACCGAAGTTGAACTACAGGTGATGCGCCGGGCCCCCGATACGAACCTCGTCTGACGCGACCACAGCCGCCGAGGAATCCACGCCGCAGATCGAAGGAGGCATCAGGCCATGACGGTTCTCCCGCAACAACACGCAGACTCGTACCGGGACGGCAACACGGCGCTCTTCGAGCGACGCACCGAGCTGATGGCCGAGCTCCGACGATGCGACGAGGGGGACGGTGAGCCGAGCGCGGCCACGCGACGTCGGGTCCGTCGGCTCCGGCGCGCGCTGGACGACCTGAACGCCCACATCGTCACGTACAACATCGGCCTCGTCCGCTCGTACACGCGACGCTTCAAGGGGATGGCCTCCGCGGAGGACCGCGAGGAGTACGAGGCGGCCGGCGTGCTCGGCCTCATGCGGGCGGTCGACAGCTACGACCCCGACTCCGGCGCGTTCGGTCAATGGGCGTTCAAGCCGATCCAGCGCGAGGTGCTGCGAGCGGTGCGAGACGTCGACCACCCCAATCTCAACATCGGCGACTTCGAGAAGCGGCCGGCGATCCTCCGGGCCTACCGCCACCTGCAGGGCGTCGACGAGGCCTACACGCCGTCCGATGCCGAGGTGGCCGCCGCCGCCGGCGTCACCGTCGCACAGGTCCGCCGCGTCCTGGCGCCGCCGCGGGTCGACTCGATCAACCAGAGCATCGGCGACGACAACGACACGCCGCTCGCCGAGACGATCGAGTCCGGCGAGCCGGCCGCTGACTCCCAGGTCATCTCCAAGCAGACACTGACCGCACTGAAGACGGTCGGCCTGCGCGCCCTCGATGCTCGCGAGCTCTACGTGATCGTCCGGCGCTTCGGGCTCGATGGCGAGCCGATCGAGAAGCTCGCCGACATCGGTGAGAGCCTCGCACTGTCGCGGGAGGCCGTGCGCCAGATCGAGGCCAAGGCGCTGGCCAAGCTCCAGCACCCACTCGTGCTCAGGAAGCTCAACGGACCGTGCGACCGCGGCTCGACGAGCACCGTCTCCGCCTGAGGGTCATGCCGGCGGACGCCGCCCGAGCGAATCCCCGGTGATGACCGCCGATCTTCCACGCATCCTCGGACGCTGCGTCAGCCACCTGACAGGTCGGGCCGACGCCGGACGATCCTCGCGATGAGCTCGATCTCCTCGCTCTCCTCGATCCGAGCGCGCATCGACTCGATCGAGTCGCGCTTCACCCCCGAGCGGGTCGACCAGCAGGTCGCGCTGGACACGGCCGAGTTCGATCCGTTCGGCGAGCACTACGAGCGGGCGGTCGCCGCGACCCGACCTGCGGCGCCGAGGGTGCAGCAGCACGCCGAGGGCACCGCACCCGTCGCGTTCCGCGAGACGTCCATGCTCCCGCTGCGCGAGTCGGTCGCGACATCGTCGGCGACCGGTTCGCTGCAGGCCTCGGGCGGACTGTCGATCGACACGATCCTCGCAGCGGTGGCGGGTCGCGCCGGTGTTGCCGGCCCCCGCCAGATCGGCGGCTACGGACCGATGCCGGTACCCGAGGACCTCGCAGCATTCGGCAACGGCCGGATTCCCAAGGATGCGCTCTCGCCGCTCGCGGCGCAGCCCAACCATCGGCTTACGGCACCCGCCGCCGCAGCCTGGGACGCGGTCGTGCGAGCTGCCGCCGCCGATGGCTTCGAGCTCACGATCACGGACTCCTACCGGTCCTACCCCCAGCAGGTCGATCTGGCCGAGCGGAAGGGCCTCTACGCCGAGGGCGGGCTGGCGGCCCGACCGGGGACGTCGAACCACGGCTGGGGGCTCGCAGTCGATGCCGACGTCCGCGACCCGGCGCTGCTCGAGTGGCTGAAGACGAACGGCCCGCGCTTCGGATGGGTCGAGGCCGTGCCCCGTGAACCGTGGCACTGGGAGTTCCGTCCCGCACAGGTCTGAGTCGCACGGGTCGGGCACGAGCGAGTGGCGTCGGCCGTCGGCGTCAGCCACCGGTGCGACCGATCGTCGACGTCACCGACGCCGGATGCGGTGCAAGCCCTGCGCCTCGTCTCGCACCGACGGCGGGCAGCGTCGTCCCTGGGCGAGACGGCATGGCGGGTGACGCGTCGGGCGACGCGTCGGTCGGCGAGCGGTCGGCCCCGCCATCATTGCGGTCGCAGCGACGACGGCCCCGGCCGTCGGCCGCTCACCGATCGGGTCGTGTCGTCGGCCCACGGCGCGACCCCGCCGGCGCCGTCATTCCCCGGCCGAGCGACGAGGGAGCTCCGCGAGCACCATGGAGGTGACAGCGCGCGTGGGGCTCCCATGGCGGCGACGGCGGACGGTGTCGCGCCGGTCGGTGGCCACCGGCCGCCGCTGACATCGGCTCACCGGGATCCGGCAGCGGACGGCGCCGGCCGTCCGGCACACGCCGCTGCGGGACACCGGTCGGGGGTGGATCGAATCGGCGAGTGCGGCATGGAGCTCATCGATCGGAACGCCGAGCAGGCGGGTCAGCTCGATGCTCCAACCGGCGATCAGCGCGACCACGGCGGTCTGCAGCTCGTCGGACGAGAAGCCGGCCCGGACCCGATCGACGGCAACGGCGATCGCCAGCTCGTCCCCGGTCACGAGCGCCTCGACGATCAAGCCGACGGCGCCGATGGCCGATGCCGGCGACACCTCGAACAAGCCGGCGCGGGCGACCGAGCCGAGCGCGATCGCCCGTCGCTCGTCCGCACTGAGTGCGTACACGCCCGCCAGGCTCGCCTGGCGCCGCACGATCTCACCGGCGAGCACGAGCGTCTCGTCCAGCCCGTCGTCGCCCGGGGTGAGCGGGTGCTCGGACCAGGGGCCTTCGACAAGCCTCGACGCGGCGTCGAGGAGGGCGGTCACGGCTCGGTGGTGTCTGCGTCGTTCCATCGTCACCCACACGACCGTCCGTGGGTTCCCGGCTCATGCAAGCCTTCTTGACGGGTTCTTGACTCAAGTCGTGTCGGCGGCGTGCCCGAGCGCCCGACGCGTGGTCACCAGGATGTCGAGACCGAGCGCGCTCGCATAGGCGCTGCACTCGGCGAGACCGTCGAACGTCCGCGCCCACACGACGACCTCGGGGATCCTCCGCACGCGCCAGCGTGCCGCACCGGGGATCAACCACCCGAGCACTCGGGCGGACTCGACGTCGAGGCGCAGCGTCTCGGTCCGCCCACGAAGCGTCGCTTCGTCTGCGGTCAATTCGTACTCCTCGACGCCCTCGACGGTGTGCTCCGTGCCGATCAGCCGGGTTGCGGACAGGCCCGTCGAGGGGACCATCGTCAGGCGCAGCGAGCGGTCGGCGGCCAGCAGCTCGGGACCCAGCGCACCCGACCACGTTCGAGCGAGACCGACCGCCTCCCGATCGGGCGTGGCGTCGACGAAGCCGTACCCGTGGTGACCACGCTCGCGCACCGCCTCGCGCACCGCCTCCATGCTGCGCGGCAGATCGCGCTGGTCGGACGGCCCGATCAGGCACCTGCCGGAGGGGATGTCGAGTTGCAGCAACGGGACGTCGAGGTCGACCGACGTGGCGTAGAGCCCCTCGAGGCTGGACAGCGGATCGAGCGTCCAGGTCCGTTCCCACTCCGCACGCCACCGGCTGAACGCGAGCGGGATGTGCGGCTCGGCGAAGCCCAGCGCATCCTCGGTCAGATACCAGTCGGGCTCGCCGATCGCGTCGACGACGGGTGCCACGAACGGGACGAGGTCGGCGGGTGGGTGGGCCGGTGGATCGGCGTGCCGGACGACCGCGAGCACCTCGGCCGACGGGACGACGATCTGCTGGTCTGCCTCCAGGCGGTCCGGCGGGGCTGCTCCGGGTCGATCGGCGGTGTGATCGTCGGGGCCGGCGTCGGACGGGCCGGGGTCGCGCTCACCGCGGTGGCTGCCCTCGGATTCGTCGAGATCGGCGTCAGCGCCCAGGGCGGTGTCGACGGCGCGCTTGCGCGGGACGATGTGTTCGTCGTCGTTCATCGAGATCACCTCCTCGTGCTGCGCCAGCGGCCCTCAGGCGGCCACCGCACCTCGTTGCATAACACCTGTTGTAGCCGGACGGTCGTCGGAGACGGGTCATTCCAGCGTGATCCGAGCCAAACACACGTGGGCGGGAGTGGACGAGCGCAAGCGTCGTTCCGCCGGTCCAGCAGGACAGGAGACGGGCATGACCGCTGACATCTTCATCGCCAGGCAGCCGATCCTCGACGTCGACCAGCGCACGTTCGGCTACGAGCTGCTGTACCGCTCGGGCCCCGACGAGGTGGCGTTCTTCGAGGACCCGGACGAGGCGACGCAAGCGGTGATCGAGCGCGCCTACCTGCACTGGGGCATGGAGCGCCTGATCGGCGACCGCTTCGGCATGATCAACGCCAGCGCTCGGCTGCTGCGGTCCGGCGTGTACCGAGCCCTGCCGCCGGAGGGCATCATCATCGAATTGCGAGAGGACGAGCCGTTCGACGACGAGACGCTCGACGCACTGCTTCGCGCCCGCCGTGACGGGTACCACATCGGGCTCGACAACGTCGGCGGCATCGCCGACCTCGAACGATCGACCGCCCTCGCCCACGCCAGCATGGTGAAGGTGGACCTCCGCTACGCCGACGAGGCCGAGCTCCCGCAGATGGTCGACTTCGCCCGGCGGCGGGTCAGCGGCGTCATGATGACGGCCGAGAAGGTCCAGACCGTCGATCAGTACCGGCTGTGCGTCGGAGCCGGCTTCGACCTCTTCCAGGGTCACTTCTTCGCCAAGCCCGACGTCCTCAAGCGGTCGGCGCGACCGGCGAACGCCGCCGCCGTGGTCGCGCTGCTCAGCGAGATCCAGCGCCACGACATCGACATCGACCGCATCGAGGCGCTCGTCGGGAGCGACGCGACGCTCGCCTACCGGTTGCTCTCGGTCGTCAACTCGAGTGCGTTCGGCCTCGATCGCCGCGTCGACTCGCTGCGCCACGCGATCGTGCTGCTCGGCGTGAACCAGGTCCGCCAGATGGCGATGCTGCTCGCGCTCTCCGCCACGAACAACAGCAGCGAGGAGCTGTTGGTGCTCGGAGCGACCAGGGCCAAGCTGCTCTCCAAGCTCGTCGCCGACTCGGAGCTGGCCAGCAGTGCGTTCACGGTCGGCGTGCTGTCGGTGACCGATGCGCTCTACAACACACCGATGACGCGCCTCATCGCCGATCTGCCGGTGACGGACCAGATCGAAGCGGCGCTGGTGGCCGGCGAGGGCGAGCTCGGTCGGCTCCTGTCGGTGGCCAAGGCGTGCGAGGAGGCGGACGGCGACCGCATCAGCAGCCTGCTGCCCGGCAAGCTCGAGGACACCCGCGTTGCGTACGGCGAGGCGGCCCACTGGGCCAACGCGCTCCGCAACCAGATCGCCGATCGACCGAGCCGACACCTGCTGCCGAGCCGACCGAGGGAGGCGCTCGCCCGGACCTGAGGGAAGCATCGACGGGATCGCCGGGGCGTTCGACGGATCCGCCCGGACCCGGAGGGTCGAGTGCCGCCGGCCCCGATCGGCCGGCGAGCCGCTCAAGCGGTCGAGCCGGGCTCGTCCTCGATCACGGCCATCGCGGCGTCGAGATCGAGCGTCCGCCGCTTGACCGGCGAGACACCCCCGAAGTAGCCGCCCGCGATCTCGTTGGCGTAGGCGTGTTGCAGGCAGTCGCGGCGCACCTCGCAGAAACGGCAGATCGCCATCGCCTCGCTGGACAGTGTGCGGCCGGCGTCGACGAAGAAGAGGTCGAGCCGCTCGAGCCCGATGTCTCCGCACGATGCGCTGGACACCCAGCTGCGGTCCGGCGAGTTCTCGATCAGTGCTGACAGGTCGTCGGTGTTCATGTCCTTTGCCACCTCCCGGTTGTGCTCGAGCATCGACCGTCCGTCGTCGGGCCGATCTGTCAAGTGGTATTTCGGCCCGAGCAGTCGTGAGGGTGACGCACGCGTCGGCGCTCGCACGCCGGAGTTGGCGCCCGTGACCGCAGGCCGGGTCGGGTACCTACCTGACAGCTCGCACGAGCGACGAACGGTCGACGGCGTCAACACGCCCCGAAGGGGTACCGACGCGACCGGGTCGTCAGCGACGACGTCGGGAACCGTCGGGCAGATTCCAGGAGTCCACCGTGAGTGCAGACGCAACGACCCTTCTCCCGATCGACAGCGTGATCGAGGGAGCCGCCGTACTCGCCGGCGCGCTCGGCCTCGGTGACCAGGCACTGCCGATCGACGACTGGCCCGTCGACGACGGCGACCAGGTCATCGCCGCGACCGTGGTCGCCGCCTCGCCGTTCCGAGTCTTCCTCGCAGCAGCCGACCCGAGCGGCCTGCTCGCCGACTCGGAGCGCTTGGCGCAGGTGCTCGCCACCGCGGCACAGACGATGCTGGGAGACACCGGCGAGATCGCCGTTCGCGACATCGCCACCACGGTCGCGCGACCCTCCGTCTTCGTCGGCCTGTTCGCCGACGACGTGTTCAACGCTGCGTTCGGCGTCGCATCGCTCGAGACCGGCGACCACCTCGCCGACGTCGACGACATCGACTCGCTCACCGCTCCGGGCCGTGCCGCGGTCTACGAGCCCGTCGCCCTGCAGGGACGCGACGACGCCCGAGCGTTCGCGCCCGGCCCGCTCGAACTGCTCAACGACGTCGACATGGAGGTCACCGCCGAGCTCGGCCGGACCACGATGCCGATCCGCGAGCTGCTCGCGCTGCAGCCGGGGACGGTCGTCGAGATCGATCGCGCAGCGGGCGCGCCGATCGACGTCCTCGTGAACGGCCGACGCATCGCAAGCGGTGAGGTCGTCGTCATCGACGAGGAGTTCGGCATCCGGATCACCGAGATCGTTGCGGGAGAGGGCGCGGGATGATGGCCGATGCCGGTGTCGCCCAGCTGCTCGTGCGCATGGTCGTCTCGCTGGGGATCGTGCTCACCATCGTCGCGATCGCGTACGGGTTCGCACGGCGCCGAGCCACGGGCGGGCCGGGCACGCGCGGTGCGCGTCGCCACCGACTGACGCGTGCGTCGCGCCGGTCGAGCGCCCCGGCCGTCGAGGTCGTCGGTCGTATCGGTCTGACCCGCGGATCAGCCGTCATCGCGCTGCGCTTCGGCAATCGGATCGTCCTCGTGAGCGCGAACGATCAGGCCCCGGCCACCGTCCTCGCTGAGATGCCGGCCGAGGAGTGGGACGAACAGGACACCGTTCGCGAGCCGCTCCCGGTGCCCGAGGACCCGCCGCCCACGCACTCGCTGTTCTCTCGCGCCGCCACGCGGCCCGGCTTCCTCGAGGCGCTGCGCGAAGCGACGGCGCGTCATGCCTGACACCTCCCCCGACGCCGGCTCGGCTCGCCCGACGGCGCAACGGAAGCGGTGGCGATGGTTGGGCGTCGGTGTGATCATCGCCATCGGCGTCATGGTCCCGACACAGGCGTCGGCGGCGCCCACGCCGCCGCCGGCCGAGCCGCTCCCGACGATCCCGGAGATCCCCGACATCGAGCCGATCGACGTGCCGGAGGTCGACCCGACGACGCCGCCCGCCCGACCCGCCGATCCGATCGTGACCGACGACTCCGGCGGCTCGTCGGCCACCATCGGGCTGGAGGTCCCCGACGTCGAGGGCAATCCCTCCAACGCCGTCGTGATCATCCTCCTGCTCTCGGTGCTCTCGATCGCGCCCAGCCTGCTGGTGCTGATGACGTCGTTCACGCGGATCGTGATCGTGATGTCGCTCACGCGGAACGCGCTCGGCATCCCGCAACTCCCGCCCCAGCAGGTGATCGTCGGGCTCAGCCTGTTCCTGACGATCTTCGTGATGGGCCCCACGCTCTCGGAGATGAACGACGTCGCGCTGCAGCCCCTGATGGCCGATGAGATCGGCGTCAGCGACGCCCTCGACCGCGCCTCGGGTCCGCTCCGCGAGTTCATGCTCGACTACACCCGCGAGCCCGAGCTCGAGCTGTTCCTCGACGCGTCGGGCACCGAGACGCCGATCACCCGGGACGAGGTGCCGCTGAGCGCGCTCGTCCCCGCGTTCGTGCTGTCAGAGCTGAAGTCGGCGTTCATCCTCGGCTTCATCATCTTCGTCCCGTTCCTCGTCATCGACCTCGTCGTCTCGGCCGTGCTGACCTCGCTCGGGATGATGATGCTCCCCCCGACGTTCGTGTCATTGCCCTTGAAGCTGCTCCTGTTCGTCCTGCTGGACGGCTGGATGCTCGTGACCGGCACCCTGCTCGAGTCGTACCGCTAGCCAGATCGGAGCCCACCATGACCTCGCAAGACGCCATCGACATCGGCACGGACGCACTCGTGCTGGCGGCCAAGATCGCCGGGCCGTTCCTGCTCGTCGTGCTCGGGATCGGCCTGATCGTCGGGTTGCTGCAGTCGGTCACGCAGGTGCAGGAGCAGACCCTGGCGTTCGTGCCCAAGCTGATCGGGGCCTCGCTCGTGATCGCCATCTCCGGCGCCTGGATGCTGGAGGAGCTCGTCTCGTTCGGGCACACGCTGATGGAGCGTGCGCCGCAACTCATCAACGGATGACGGCCGGCCGTGGAGCTCGAGATCGCGACGTCGACCCTGATCGGGTTCTGCTTCGCGCTCGTTCGCACCACGGCATGGATCGTGATCTGCCCACCGTTCAACTCGCCGGCCGTGCCGGTCCGCGTCCGCGTCGGCCTCGCGACGGCCATCTCGTTCGTGCTCGCCGGCCGCGTCGGCTCGGTCGCGATGGCAGGCGAGGCCGACCCGCTCGCCATCGGGCCGTTCGTCGTCGCGCTCGTGATGCAGGCCCTGGCAGGCATCGCGCTCGGCTTCGCCGTCTACATCCTGTTCACCGCGCTCCAGGCCGCCGGTGACCTGATCGACCTCCAGGTGGGCTTCTCGCTCGGCGCGGTGCTCGATCCGATCTCCGGTGCGAGCTCGGCGCCGATCGGCCGGTTCCATCAGCTGCTCGGATTGATCGTCGTGTTCGCGATCGACGGCCACGTGCTCGTCGTCCGCGGCTACCTGCGTTCCGTCGAGGCGGTCCCGACCGGACGGATCGACATCGGCCGACTGGCGGAGGAGCTGGCCGGCCTGGGCACCGTCTTCTTCACGTCGGCCGTCGAGATCGCACTGCCGGTCCTGGCCGCCCTCTTCTGTACGGAGATCGCGCTCGGCCTGCTCGGCAAGGCGGCACCGCAGCTGAACATCCTGATGCTCGGGTTCGCGGCCAAGACGTTCGTGGCGATCATCCTGCTCGGCCTCACCCTCGCGCTGCTGCCCGCCTCGACCGAGTCGCTGCTGGTGCGGTCGGTCACGAGCATCGGGCGCGCGTTCGGGGGGTGACATGAGCCGCTCCGACAAGACCGAGCAGCCCACAGCCAAGAAGCGCCGGGATGCACGCCGCAAGGGGCAGATCGCCAAGTCACAGGAGCTGATCGGGTGGATCGGACTCCTCGTCGGCTCCTACTTGCTGCCCTGGATGATCGGGCGGCTCGCCACGGCGTCGGGCGAGTCGTTCCGCGAGCTCCGCGACGTCGCGGCCGAGCCGAACCCGGACCTCGCCGTCACCGTGCTCGGCGAGGCCCTCCGACGGGGCTTCCTGGCCGCGCTGCCGTTGATCGCCGTCGTCGCCGCCACCAGCATCCTCGTCTCGCTCGCCCAGACCGGCCTCGTGCTCACCTGGAAGCCGATCGTCCCCGATCCGAAGCGCATCAACCCGCTCCAGGGCTTCAAGCGCCTGTTCTCCAAGCGGTCCTTGTGGGAGACGGTCAAGCAGGTCGCCAAGATCTCGGTCGTCCTGCTCATCACGTGGCCGCAGCTGATGGGCATCGTCGAGCTGCTCGTGGGCCGGGGCCGACTCCCCTTGCAGACCGGTGTGCCCGCGGTCGGCGACGAGGTCGTCGGACTCGTCCGGACCATCACGTGGACGATGGTGATCCTCGCCCTCGCCGACTACGGCTACCAGCGCTACCAACACGCGCAGGACCTGAAGATGACGAAGCAGGAGGTCAAGGACGAGCACAAGAACACCGAGGGCGATGCGATGGTCAAGGGCCGCATCCGTGCGCTGCAACGCAGCATGGCCCGGAACCGCATGATCTCCGACATGGGCAACGCCGACGTCGTCATCACCAACCCGACGCACATCGCCGTGGCCCTCCGGTACGACGCCGAACGAGGCGGCGCACCGCGCGTCCTCGCCGTCGGGGCCGGCGCCGTCGCCGGGAAGATCCGCCAGCGGGCGCGCGAGTCGAAGATCCCGATCGTGGAGGCCAAGCCGCTCGCACGTGCGCTCTGGCGGGCGTGCGACGTCGGTGACGAGATCCCCGCTGCGCTCTACGAAGCCGTCGCCAAGGTGCTCGCCTTCGTGCATCGCCTCGATCGGCGCTTCGCCTGGGTGCGGACGTACGAGCTCCCGGGGGAGCTCCAGGTGTCCGATGCGACGCTGCAGGCGGTTCCCCGCAAGCGCCGACAACGCCGGTGAGCGGCCGGCCGGACGCGACGTCAGCGCTGGCGTGCGCCCCGGGGCAGCGCAGCAGCCGAGACCGGGGCGGCCGGCGAGGGCGACAGCGACGCGTCGGTGGCGAGCGCCGCCTCGTTCTCGCGGGCGATCTCGGCGTAGACCTCGTATCGGTGGACCGACACCTGCCGCGGCGCATCGATGCCGATCCGCACGGAGTCGCGGCCGGATTCGACGATCGTCACGACGATGTCGTCGCCGATCACGATCTTCTCACCGGCCCGACGGGTCAGGATCAGCATCAGTCGCCCTCGATCTCGCTTGCCGCGGGCAGCGATCGTGCCAGCGGCGCCCGGACCGGCCACGTCTGGTCCTGCAGGATCACCTGCCGACCACGGCGCAATGCGGTGTCGATGACGATCGGCGCGAGCAGGTTCGACGTCAACTGGATGCCGCCCTCCTCGCGGCGCACGGTCACGACCACGAGCACGCACAGATCGTCGGCGTCGGAGACGTCGTCGCCCTCGTCGGCCTCGAGCTCGACGTCGTAGTCCGGGTACGCGGCCCACGGCACGATCGTCATGAACGCCAGATCCGGATCGGTGACGTCCTGCAACCAGAACAGCGTGTGATGGCCCTCGCCGGGTTCGCCACCCGGCATCTCACCACCTCCGAGCACGGCCATCCGGCGCCGACCGGGGAAACCGGGCACGCCGTCATCGAACGTGACCAATTCGTCCTCGGGGACCTCCACGGTTCCGAAACGACTCGTCTCGATCTGCATCACCAGCTCTTCCTCTCGACGACGGTGGGCGGGCTCGGCGCGCCGCGCCGGCGCGGAGCCGGTCCGAACCGTCCGTCGACACTCGGTCGGCGCTACCAGGCACCGCCTCCTGCCGCCGGACGGGGCGGCCGTGGGACGACGGCCACCTCAACCTACACGACAGATCGCAGGGTCGACGGACGATCCCCGCAGGCTCGGCGACCCGACGGAACGCCGTGACCGGACGACTCACCATGCAGAACTCCCGACTCGCCCAAGCAGGCTTCCCGGCGATCATCGTCCTCGTCGTCACGGTGATGATCCTGCCGCTGCCGTCGAGCCTGCTCGACCTGCTGATCGTCGCCAACATCTCCACCGCCGTCCTGATCCTCCTCGTGTCGACGAACGTCAAGCGAGCGCTGGACTTCTCGTCGTTCCCCTCGCTGCTCCTGGTCGTCACGCTCATCAGGATCGGCCTCAACGTGTCGACGTCGCGGGCGGTGCTGTCGCGCGGCGATGCCGGCAACGTCATCGAGACGTTCGGATCGTTCGTGGTCGGCGGCAACATCGTCGTCGGCATCGTGATCTTCCTCATCATCACGCTCGTCCAGTTCGTCGTGATCTCGAACGGTGCGGGCCGGGTGGCGGAGGTCTCGGCACGGTTCACGCTCGACGCCATGCCCGGCAAGCAGATGGCGATCGACGCCGACCTCAACGCCGGCATCCTGTCGGAGGAGGAGGCCAAGCTGCGACGCTCCGAGGTCGCCGACGAGGCCGACTTCTACGGCGCGATGGACGGTGCGTCCAAGTTCGTCAAGGGCGACGCGATCGCCGGGCTCGTGATCACGCTCGTCAACCTCGTCGGGGGTTTGATCGTCGGGGTCCTGCAGCTCGGCATGAGCTTCGGCGACGCGGTCGCGACCTACAGCATGCTGACGGTCGGCGACGGACTCGTCGCCCAGATCCCGGCGCTGCTGGTCTCGATCTCCTCCGGGCTGATCGTGACGAGGTCCGCCGGCGACAACGACCTCGGCTCGGACGTCTTCGGTCAGTTCGCGCGGCAGGGGACGTCGGTCCGGTCGGGCGGCGTCGTCGTCCTGCTGATGAGCCTCGTGCCGGGGCTCCCCAAGCTGCCGTTCATCGTGTTCGGGGTCGGGCTGATCCTCCTGGGGCGGTACCTGATCTCCCGCGAGGGCATGATCGTCGAGGTCGACGAGCCCGACGTGGACGTCGAGACCGCACCACCGTCGCCACAGCAGATGGCGATCGACGCGCGGGTCGAGCCGCTCGAGCTCGACCTCGCCGCCGACCTGATCGACCTCGTCGACGGGGCGAGCGGGGGCGACCTGCTCGACCGCGTGGGCGCGCTGCGACGCAAGATCGCCGGCGAGCTCGGCTTCGTCATGCCCGCGATCCGGACCCGCGACGAGCCCGATCTCCCCGCCCACACCTACGCGCTCAGCGTCCACGGCGTCGAGGTCGGCCGCGGCACCGTGCCACCTGGGCGGGTGCTCGTCATCGGCGACGGGCTCGGCCACCTCCCCGGGGACGACATCGTCGAGCCGGTCTTCGGCCTGCCGGCGCGCTGGGTGCCGACCGAGTTCCGGATCGAGGCCGAGCACGCGGGGCACACGGTGGTGGACCGCGCCGCGCTGATCGTCACGCATCTCGCCGAGCTCGTCCGCCGGCGAGCAGGCCGACTGCTGTCGCGCAGCGACGTGAAGGCTCTGCTCGACGGTGTGAACGCAACCGACCCCGCCGTCGTCGAGGACCTCACCGCGGCCGGCGTCGGTCTCGCCGACGTGCAACGGGTGCTCGCGACGATGCTCGACGAGGGCATCGGCATCCGGGATCTCGTCCGCATCCTCGAAGCCGTCGGCGAGCGCGCCCACACGTCGCGAGCCGTCGACGCACTCGTCGAGGCCGGTCGCGCCGCGGTCGGCCCGGCGATCACCGGCTCACTCGCGACCGACGGCGTGTTGTCGGTCGCGACGATCCATCCGCGATTCGAGGCCGAGCTGGCGGCGAGCGTCGAGCTCGACGAGCTCGGCGCGCAGCTCCGCCTCCCCATCCACGCCCACGAGCACCTGATGGCCGCCGTCAACTGCGCCGTCGACGCCGCCGCGGCGCGCGGCCTCCCTGCCGTGATCGTGTGCTCGCCGGTCGTCCGACCCGCGCTCGCCCGCCTACTCCGCCAGACGACGTCCGGGATCTCGATCGTCTCGTACGCGGAGATCGGCGATCACCTCGACGTCGACGTCGTCCATTCGATCGATCCGTTGCTGACCGACCACACCGACAAGGAGCATCACGATGCCCAGCTTGCACCTCTCTGATCCAGCATCCGCGGACGCCACCCACGAGTTCCGCGCCGACTCGCTCGAGGAGGCCGTGGAGGAGGCGACGAAGACGCTCGGACCCGACATCCGGATCGTCGAGGCCAACCGCGTCCGTCGAGGCGGCGTCGGAGGGTTCTTCGCCACCGATCTCGGCGTCGAGGTCGTCGTCGAGCGCGTCGACGCGACTGGTGACGAGCCTTCGGCAGAGCTCGATGGCACCGGCCGACCAGGAGTCGAGCGGCCCGCCGACCCAGCACCGATGTCGCTCACCGCACTCGATGCGCTGATCGACGACGTCCAACGCGACGAGCGCCTCCGCAACGGGTCGCTCGCCGAGGCTGGCGCCGATCACGTCGACGAGGACCCGACTCGGTCGTTCGTCCGCCACTTCGAGCGCGAGCTCGCCGACACCCCTCGGCCGAGCATCACCGCTGCGATGCTCGAGCAACCGATGCCGCGGTCACCCCGCCGCAACGCGAACGGGGCAGCCATCGGGTCGAATGCGCGTTCGTCGTCGGTGTCCCGGTTCGGCGACAAGCTCGACACCGTCGCTCGCGCGGCCGCCGAGCCGCCGACCGACACTCGCACCGACACTCGCACCGGCACCCGTACCGGCTCTCGCGACGCCACCGCACCCGCGGACCGTCGCATCGCCGCGCTCCGCCGTGCCATCCAGCACGAGCGCGACGCCCTCGACGCCGGGCGAGACGGCGGCACGACGGAACGGGACCACTGGATCGACACGCCGGCCGAGGCGGATTCGGCTCGACAGCTCGCCCATCTCACTGGTGGCGACGCGACGACGGGGGCGGGTGCCTCGACGCCCGGCCCCGCGTCGCGCGCAACGATGGGGGACGACCTCATGCAGCTCCCGACGAGGGCGAGGACGGGGGGCACCGGCGGCGAGCCGATCACCGGCGCGACCCCCACGAGCCGGCCGATGCAGCCGGCGCGAGTCGCCGTCTCGCCGGGGCAGAACGCGCCGATCGGCGCTGAAACCGCGATGGGAGCGCCGGCGCCCGACGCGCCGACGAACAGCGACGCCGCGACCGCAGCCGCCGCCGCGGCACGGACCATCCTCGCCGAGCTCGCCGATCTCGACCCCGACCAGATCGTGGCGTTCGAGCGCCTCGAAGTGTCGGTCACGCTCTCCGGCGGGGGCACCGTGACGGTCAGCGCCGACTTCCGGGCGGCGACGCGATGAAGAGCGCCAGCAACCCGCAGTTCCACCTGGTCGTGCGGCGTTCGAGTCGGCTCGGTCCGCTCGCCCCCTACCGCTTCTCGCTGTCCGTGCTCTTCGCGCTGCTGGTGGCCGGACGCTCGCTCTGGCTGGAGCTGGAGAGCGGCACGGTCGCCGACGACGTCCTGCTGCGCGCCGGTGGGGCAGCGCTGTTCATGTGGATCGTGTCCGGGATCGTCAACAGGATCCTGACCACCACGCCCGCCCAACCGATCCAGCGCGCCGAGCCGCCCGACGGCTGACGCTCCTCGACACCTCGCCGCCGGACTCGGCGTCCGATCGACGAGCCACTCGCCGGCGGGCTGCACGCCCGGTCGAACCGTGCCGCACACGCTGCCTCGCCGAATCGGCCGTGCGCGCACCGCACGACCGCAGACACCGCCGCGCACGTCGCACCACGCAGCGCGCCGGGGCGGAGCATCCCGTTCAGGAACGAAGGATCGCACCAGGTCGGGCGGGCCGCCGACGGGCGTGGGGGCTCAGCGGAGGTAGTCGACCAGCGACGGCGGCAGCACTCGTGCGGCTGCCTGGAGCGCGGCCGTGTACGCGGATTCACGTGTCCGCACGTCGAGCAGCGCGGCCGCGAGGTCCACGTCCTCGATCTGCGACAGCGAGTCCTGGACGCCGAACCGGTGTCGCTCGTTGGCGGCCTCGATCGCGTCGACTCGCGAGGCGCGCGCCCCGACGGTGCCCGTCGCAGCCGTCATGCGTTCCCGGGCCACGTCGAACGTCGCGTGCTCGGCGGCGATCGCGTTCGGATCGCCGCTCGAGATCGCCGTCGCGAGCCGATCGAGCACGGCGAACAGATCGCCGTCCGGACCGCTCGGGTCACCGAACACCGCCTCCGCGGTGACGTTGACGTCGATCGTCACCGAGGGTGCGACCTCACGCCGGACCGCGCCGGCGTTCCCGAGGAAGGCACCGCTCGCGTCGAACGCCGGACCGACCTGGGTCCCGGCGAAGATCGACCGGTCGATGTACTCGGCGTTCGCCAGCCCGACCATCTCGTCGCGCACGCTGCGCACCTCGGCGGCGAGCGCGGCCGACGAGGACGCGGCACCTGCGCCGGTGTTGGACGCCTGGACGACGATCGACTTGACCCGGGTCAGCAGATCGAGACCCGCGGTCAGCGCACCGTCGGCAGTCGCGAGCCAGCCGCGCGCGTCGTCGAGCGAGCGGGCGCGTTGGTCGGATCTGCGGAGCTCGTTGCGGAGGTCCATCGCGAGCGCAGCACCGCTCGGGTCGTCCGAGGGCCGCTGGATCGCCCGCCCGGTCGTGAGCTCGGTCTGGCTGCGTTGGAGCCGAGCCAGCGAGGTACCGAGGTCCCGCACGGTCGACTGCAGCATCATCGAGTTGGTCACACGCATCGCGGCATCCTCCTCACCGGCCCACCCGACCGGTCCGTTCGATCAACACGCCCAGCAGCTCGTCGACGGTGGTGAGGACCCGGGCCGACGCCTCGTAGGCGCGCTGGGCCGCCACCAGGTTGGCCATCTCCTCGTCGAGGCTCACACCGCCGACCGAGGCTGCCTCCGCCTCGGTCGACGCTGTCATCCGGCTCTGGACGTCGTCGCGACGGATCGCCGCCCGGACGTCGACGCCGAGACGTGCGACCAGTGATCGGTAGGCGGTGTCGGGACCCGATGTCGAGTCGGCGAGCGCCGCGATCGCCCGGGCCTGCTCACCGTCGAGTGGGCCCGGCGCCGTCGGCCCGGGGAAGACCGGTGCGCCGGCGGCGATCCGTTCTGGCTGTCCGTCGACGTCGGCACTCAGCGAGATCGTGGCCGCCGTGATGCCCGCCGGATCGAAGAAGTCCCGGCCCGACGTGCCGGACGGGTCGTATCCCGAGGCGTGCAGCGTGTTCACGTCGGCGACCAGTCGGGCGGCGACGTCGTCGAGCATCGCCAGGTAGCTGGGCACGACCTCGCCGACGGTCTGGGTCAGCGCGGCGGCCTTGCTCGGCGGCGCCGTCACGTCGGTGCCGTCGGCGACCCACCGGAGCACGCCGCTCGAACCGTCCATCTCGTGGACGTACGAACCGTTGACGAGCGCCCGGCCACCGACGTAGAGGTCGAGGTGGCCGGCCTCGGTCTCGCGAGCGACGACGCCCGTCGACTCGGCGAGATCGCGGATGAACAGGTCGCGCTGGTCGCGCAGATCGTTGGCGGCGACCGCGTTCGGGCTGGCGGCGATCCGTCCGTTGAGCTCGGCGACGCGAGCGGCGATCGCGTTGACGTCGGCGGCGAGACGCCCGATCTCCTCGCGCGCGGTCGCGGCCGCGGACTCGATGCCGGCGGCCGAGCGCTGGAGGCCGTCGGCGAGTGCGCCGGCTCGCTCGAGCAGCTGTGCCCGCACGCCCGTGTCGGCCGGCCGGCTCGTCAGGTCGTTCCACCCGCCCCAGAAGTCGTCGAGCAGTGCGGCGAGGCCGTCCTCCGACGGTTCTGGGAAGACCTGCTCGATGCGACCGAGGTGCGTCCGCAACGTCGTCGTGCCGCCCTGCGATCCCGTCTCGCGGAGCAGTCGGTTCTCCGCGAGCTGGTCCATCACGCGGATGACGCCGTCGATCTCGACACCGGCGACCTGGGTGCCCTGGCCGGCGTGCAGCGCCGAGACCGAGTCGAAGCCGACCGGACTCAGCTCGACCCGCTGCCGGTGGTAGCCGGGCGTCGCCTGGTTCGCGACGTTGTGGGCGGTCACGTCGAGCACGCGACGCTGGGCGTTCATGCCCGACAGCGCGGTGTACAGACCGGAGATGTTCGGCATGTCAGGCCGTCCTGTCGAATCGCCGCGAGGTGGGTGCGAGCCGTTGCGTGCCGCCGTGCGGGTCGTACGTGTCGTGGGCGTCGCCGTCGAGGTAGCCCAGGATCTCGCGCGCCGCAGCCACGCCCCGGCGGCTGAGCTCGCGGTTGGAGCTGGTGATCTCCTCGACCTCCGCCTGGAGGCCGAGCAGGTGCAAGCGTTGCTGCCGCCAGATCCCCTCGTACGGCTCACCGACGGCGGCGGCGAGCTCGGTCAGCGTCGCGTCGCCGTGCAGGCCGAGGCGCCGGGCCACCTGTTGGGAGGCAGCCACCCGGTCGGTGTCGGAGGCCCGGATGTCGTCCACCAGCTGCTCGACGTTGTCGGTCACCATCGGCAGCCAGCGAGTCCGGCTGTTCGCGAGGACGAGCTGTTGGATGTCGAGCGCACACACGAGCTGCTCCATCTGTTCACGCAGCAGCCAGAGGCGCCGGGAGAGCTCGTCACGGTCGTCCACCCGAAGGATCGTCCTGCCACGACCGCAACGTGCACGAAGGTCGCCGACCCGCCCTCGGCCCGTCGCGAGCTCGTGTCGGGTCGGCCCGTGCGGTCGACCTGGTGGCGCGTTCGGCGGCCCGGCGGACGATCCGACCCGCACAGGAGTGCACACCCGTCGGACCCACAGAACCAGAGACGACAGTGATCCAACTCACGCGACTTCGCCACGGCGACACGTTCTTCGTGAACCCAGACCTCATCGAGCGCATCGACACCCACGTCGACACGGTCGTGCGACTCACCAACGGCACCGAGTACGTCGTCGTCGAGACCGGCGACGAGATCGTTCGCCGCACCGGCGAGTTCCGCGCCCAGATCCTCGCGCTCGCGAGCTTCCTGCAGGAGCGGGCCTTCGAGAACGCGACATCGCCCACGCCGGCCGAGACACGCGCCGCAGCCGTCCTCGAACGGTGGGCCTACGCCCACGACCACGGCGACGGCGACGGCGACGGCGACGGCGACGAGGTCGTCGAGCTCCCCGGGCAGCCCGCCGGCGACGAACAGGACCCGACGGCCCACGGGGCCGAGCCGTTCGAGCGGGTCGGGGAGGGGCATCCGTGAAAGCCACACCACTCGGCCTCTTCGTCGCCCTGATCGGCGTCGTCGTCGGCGGCATCTTCAAGGGCGTCAGTCCGATCGTGCTGATCACGAACGTGCCGGCCCTGTTCATCGTGATACTCGGCGCCTTCGGCGCCACGGTCGCCAGCTTCGAGATGCGTGCCACGAGCGGTGTCATGAAGGCGATCGCGCGGGCTCTGTTCCCGAAGAACATGCAGCCGCCGGCCGACCGCCTGAAGACGCTCGTCGACTTCGCCGGCCGCGCTCGCCACGAGGGCATCCTGTCGCTCGAGAGCGAGGTGGCCGATCTCGACGACCCGTTCATGAAGAAGGCACTCCAGCTCGCGATCGACGGCAACGATCCCGAGTCGGTCGCCGACGTGATGCGCACGGACATCCGCACGCTCAAGGCGCGCCACAAGGTGGCCGCCGACTGGTGCATGGCGTACGGGATCTTCGCGCCCACCTTCGGCATCATCGGCGCGGTCATGGGCCTCATCGCGACGCTCAGCCACCTCGACGAGCCCGAGAAGCTGGGCTACGGCATCTCCGCTGCGTTCGTCGCGACCTTCTGGGGCGTGTTCCTCGCGAACGGCATCATGCTCCCGCTCGCCAACAAGCTGAAGAACCTGTCGAGCGAAGAGGTACAGGGTCGCGAGATGGTCATGGAAGGCGTCCTGGCCATCCAGGGCGGCCAGAACCCGCGGGTGATCGAAGAGACGCTGATGACCTACCTGCCGCCGGCCGAGGCACTGGCAATCGGAGCGGCGAAGGATGGCTAAGGGCGGCAAGCACCACGAGGAAGAGCACGAGGAGCACGTCAACCACGAGGCGTGGGTGATCCCCTACGCCGATGTCCTGACGCTCCTGATGGCGCTCTTCCTGGTGCTCTTCGCGCTCGGCCAACCCGACGAGGAGAAGATGGATCTGGCCGCGCAGTCATTCCGCAAGGAGCTCAACCGGGGCGGCTTCCTGGGTTTCGGCGAGGGCGGCGGTGGTGCCGGTCCGCTCGCGTCGGGCGGTGACAGCGTGCTCGACGGAGCGGGGCCGAAGCCCGCCGAGAGCGAGGGCGAGAACGGTGGCGGGGGCGGTGCACCCGACGACGACGACGCCATCATGCCGCCACCGGTGAAGCTGGCACCCGACGCAGCCGACGTCCCCGAGTCGACGCTCCCCGACAACCCGTCCGATGACGATCCGACCGATGACGACCCGTCCGGCGACGACCCGGGCGATGCCCCGACCGACGGCGACGACCCCGGCGACGACATGACGTTCGCGGACATCGACGTCGAGGTCGCCGACGAGGTGTTCGGCGACCCGCTCAGCTACGTCGAGCAGATCGTCCACGACCGCGCGGTCAGCACCGGACTGACCCGTGCGATCGGATTCCGCCGCGAGTCCCGGGGCCTGGTGGTGACGATCGTGACCGACCAGGTGCTGTTCGCGCCCGGCGAGGCGGCGATCCAACCCGACGGCTTCCTGGTCCTCGATGTCGTCGCCGACGCGCTGCTCGAGGTCCCCAACGACGTCATGATCGAGGGACACACCGACTCGCGCCCGATCTCCACTGCGCAGTTCCCGTCGAACTGGGAGCTCTCGACGGCTCGCGCGACATCGGTGCTGCGCTACCTCCTCGATGCCCGCGAGTTCCCCGACGATCGCGTGTCGGCGGCCGGCTACGCGGACACGCGTCCGGTCGACGCCGGAACGTCGGCAGACGCCCTCGCCCGCAACCGTCGCGTCGAGGTCGTCGTCCTCGCCACGACCTGACCGCACCGCGCCCCGACTCGGACGGCGCCGCGCCGCGAGACCAGTCACGCCGGCGCCCGACGGAGGCCCGAGAGCCGTGCCCTCTTCGACCGTCGCACCCTGGTCGCGCTCCCCGGAAGGCTGCGCTCGGCCCGCCGACACCCGGGAGCGACCGCACGACACCGCCGGCGTCGCTCCGCCCGCATGTGGGCTCGCGCCGGTCACCACGAACCGCCGTGGAGCTCGACGGAGACCGCGGGCATCGGACGGGAGCTCGGCACCGCTGACGCCGCTGGCGCACGGCGCCACACACAGGCCTCTGGCACACGGCCTCCACGTGCCCCCATGGGCGCGGGCGGGTGCGGGACGTCTCGACCGGGTCCGACGACGGACACCGCAGAAGCGATCCCAGATCCTTGCCGCCAGCTCGACGACACGGACGGTTGATGACACCGGCGCAGGATGCGCACCAACCACGACACGGCGAGAACAAGGAAGTTCGACGATGGCCGACGAGACCACCCCAACCGAGAGCGAACCAGTGCCCGCCAAGTCCGGCGGTGGCGCGATGCGGATCGTGAGCGCAGCGATGCTCTCGGTCGCTCTGGTCACGACCGGGTACTTCATCGGCGGTCGCGGCGGCACAGCGGCCGCACCGCCGCCCGAGACCGCCCACGTCGAGGAGCCGGAGGAGCCGACGATCGGAACGATCGTCGACCTCGAGGCCGTCAACGTCAACCTGGCAGGTGGTCACTACCTGCGCGTCGCGGTGTCGCTCGGCTTGTCCGAGCACGTCCACCTCGAAGACCCCAAGGAGTTCAAGTCCGCGCCCGCCAGCGACCTCGTCGTGTCGACGTTCTCGGGACGAACGATGGAGGAGCTGTCCAGCCACGACGGGCGCTCCTCGCGACGTGACGAGCTCGAGGAGGGGCTTGCCACGTACTACGGCGACGAGATCGTGTCCGTCTTCTTCACCGAGTTCGTCATGCAGTAGCCGCCCGCCATCGAACCGGCTCAGCGGGAGGAACCCGCACACGCCATCGCCAACCGACCGGCCACCTGGACGTGGCCGCACCGACTCACGGAGGAGTCATCATCATGCACAACTCGGTCGCACTGCTCGCCGACGGCGCCGCCACGGGGCCGCCGGCCGCCGGAGCCACCGGCACCGTACCGCTCGACGCGACACTGCCCGTCACGATGTGGGTGCCGTGGGAAGCTCGGGAGTGGCCCGCCACCACCGCCGAGGAGACGGCGTTCGTCGACGAGCTGTCGGCGTTGGCCGGTGGACGCTCTGCCGAGCCCCGCCGCTCGGACATCACCGCCGTCCTGAATGCGCTGCGCAGCGGCACGACCGTGTCGCAGCTGCTCGACGTCGCACCCGGCCTCCGGGCCGATCGCCTCTGCGGCGCTCACGCCACGGTCGAGGCGCGGCGCAGGAGGTCGGAGAACGCGTTCCGGTCGATCCTCTGCGGTCGGACGATCGAGGATCTGGAGCGGCACGGCGACGCCGCTGCGCTGCTGGTCCCGGTCCTGGTCGAGCGCCTGCTCCGGACCGCCGACAACGATCCGCGCAACTACCGGCGGGTGCTGGGCACGATCACGCGCCAGGTCGTGGACGCACATCACGACGTTGCACACGTCGAGACCCAGCTGTCCCGACTCCAGCCGCCCTCAGAGTGGGGTATCGCCCTCGGCCGCCAGCTGACGCAGCGTCTGATGTCGCGAGCGGAGTTCCTGCCGAGACGGGTCGGTGTGCTCACGCCGATCAGGGTCGCTGCGCTCCTCGGCGAACGGCTCGAGCTCAGCGGAGCGCGCGGAACGGGGTGATCCAGGTGTCGCAGGTCAGCTCACCCGCCGAGTTCGGGATCGCCAGCGCGTGGCTCGCGCAACAGACGTTGGAGACGCTCGACGCGGCCGTCCTCGTCTTCGACGACGAGGCGCGCATCGCACGATGGAACGTCCGCACCGCTGAGGTGCTCGGCGTCGACGAGGTCGTCCTGTCCGGGCGACTCCTCGTCGAGTTGGGCTGGCGCGTGCAGGGTGGTGCGGCTGGGACGCAGTGCCCGATCACGACCGTGCTCTCGACGACCCAGCCGACGGTCGCCTCGCTGATCGGACGCAGCGACGAGCGGACCGACGGGGACAAGCTCACGGTGTCGGCGGTGCCCGTGTTCGGACCCGACCGACGTGTCCACGGCGTGATGGCGTCGCTGGTCAGGGCGGCGCAGCCCGAGGACGGACGTGGCGGCGCCGAGCGCCTGGCGTCGGTGTCCGACCACAGCCTGCTCGCCAACCTGATCGTTGCGGAATCGGGGCGGGTCGTCGACTGGAACCACCGGCTGCTCGGGATCACAGGACGATCGGAGTCGGCGATCGTCGCCGAGGAGTTCGAGTCGCTGTGCGACCTCGATCTCGAGTGGGTCCTCGCCGCCCTGCGCTCGAGCGGTGGCACGCCGGTCGTCGGACGGACGTGGATCACGCACGTGTCCGGCGAGGACATCCCGGTCGTCGGCAACTTCCGACTCGCCTGGCACACGGGGGGTGAGCGCTGCGTGTTCGCCGAGTTCCTCGACGTCGCCGAGTTCCGCGTCGGCACCTCGCTCCCGGCGGGCGTGGTCGACGGGGAGAGCTTCGACAGCACCACGGTGGCGACCTTGGTCCTCTCGGACGGCGGGGAGATCGTCGACGCCAACGATGCCGCGACCGAGCTGCTCGGGGGCAGCCAGTGCTCGTTGCGCCAGGACCCGCTCGCCTCCCACGTGACGTTCGACGACGAGCCGGTCGGCTCCGACGCGCTCAGGGCTGCGTGGTCGGCCAAGGGCCACGTCGTCAAGCACGGGCGACTTCGGCCGCCAGCTCGGACCGGCGACACCGCTCGTCGGCGCAGCGCAGGGCATCCGGTCACCGTCGTGCTGCAGGCGGTGCGCACCGACAACGCGCGGCCGGCGTTCCTCGCGCAGATCCTGCCGTGCGAGCGGAGCGGCGCCGAGGCTGCCTGACCGGGAGGTTCACGTCGCGAGCACGCCCGGCAACCACCGGTCGAGCTCAGCGACGACGACCTCGTCGCTCCGGGCGAGCAAGTGGCCGTCGCCCGGCAGCACCACCAGGTCGCCGTACCCGGCCAGCATCCTCACCAGCTCGCTCGACTGCATCGGCAGCAACTCGTCGCGATCGCCGTGGAAGAGCAGCAACGGCCGCCCGGCGAGTGCGCCGGCCACCTCGCACCCCGCTGACTGCGTCGCGAACGTGACCACGCCGGCGACCTCGGCCGTCATCACGGCCGCAACCCGGATCGCAACTGCGCCGCCGAAGCTGTGGCCCATGACGACGACTCGTCCGGCGCCCGCCTCGATCGCCATCTCGACGACGCAGGCCACGTCGTGGGCACAGCGGTCGAGGTCGTTCGGTACCCGGTACCCCACCCGATGGACGGCGACGTCACGCTGCGGCCACTCGGTGCCGAGGCGCTGGAAGAGGGCATGGCCCGGGCCGAGCACACCACCCATCGCGCCGCCGCACGTGACGATCGCAGCAGACGGTCGGGAGCCGTCCGGAGGCTCGTGACGGAACACGGTCAGCAGACCCTGCGGGGTGTAGATCTCCTCGTGCACGAGGCCCTGACCGAGCGCAGCCGACGAGCGTGCGAGCACCTGCAGCGACGCGAGCGCGCTCGGTCCAGGGCTTCGCTCGCCGGTCTGTCCGGTCGAATCGGTCACGTCGCCCACGCGGCAGTCGGCACCGCCCGGACAGTACCGATCCGCAATCGGCCAGCTCGTGACGAAGCGATAGTGTCGCCGGTCGTGGCCGACCAGCAGGATTTCGCCGATCAGGCGATGGAGTTCGCACCGCAGCTCTACTCGGCCGCCCTGCGCATGACGCGCAACCAGGCGGACGCGGAGGATCTCGTGCAAGAGGCCTACCTGCGCGGTTACCGGAGCTTCCACACGTTCCAGGAAGGCACCAACCTGCGCGCCTGGCTGTTCCGGATCCTGACCAACGCGTACATCAACAAGTACCGGGCGAAGCAGCGACGGCCGCAGGAGTCCGACCTCGGCGAGATCGAGGACCTGTACCTGTACCGGCGGCTCGGCTCGATGGAGACGGCTGCGGCCAGCATGTCGGCCGAAGAGCAGTTCCTCGACGTCTTCACCGACGACGAGGTGAAGACCGCCCTGGAAGAGCTGCCCGAGAACTTCCGGCTGCCCGTGCTGCTCGCCGACGTCGAGGGATTCGCGTACAAGGAGATCGCCGAGATGCTCGACATCCCGATCGGCACGGTGATGTCGCGGCTGCACCGGGGAAGAAAAGCGATGCAACGCGCGTTGTACGAATACGCACGGGAGCGAGGCCTCACGAGCGACGACGAAACCGCCGCCAGCACATGACCGCGAACCACAGGAACGGCAGCACTCGATCAGATGGCTGATTGCAACGAAACGATCCGCGAGCTCGACGCCTTCCTCGACGGTGAGCTCTCCGCCGACGTCCGCGTCCACATCCACGAGCACCTCGACGGGTGCGTCGACTGCCTCCAGGCCTTCGACTTCCACGCCGAGCTGAAGCAGGCGATCCGCCGCAAGTGCAGCAGCGACGAGATGCCGCCGGGCCTGCTCGGGCGGATCGAGCGATGCTTCGATGCCGATCTCGACGGCGACGGCGTCATCGGCACGGCCGACGACACGATCACCGGCTGAGTTCGCCCGGGTCGCGAGCTGCGACTCACCACGACGATCGGCACCGCAATCCGCGGAGAACTTGGGCCACGTGGCCGAACGCTCGCTACGCTGGCGCCCATGCTCGCCGCCTACATCTGGCACTGGTGGATCGGACTCATCATGCTGCTCGCGGGCGGCGCCGCAACCGTCGGTCTCATCGGCGGCTACCTCAAGCAGGTCTCGGCGCAGCGCTACCCGGGCGGGAAGCGCCAGCGCGAGCAAGAGCTCTGAGCCTCCTCGACGAGCTGCTCACCCGCTGCAACTTCCCTGCGCCGGGTGCACCCGTCGCCTGCGCCTGTTCGGGCGGGCCCGACTCGACGGCGCTCGTGGCGCTGGCGGTCGCCGCAGGATGTGACGTCGCCGCGCACCACGTCGACCACGGGCTGCGTGCGACCTCGACAACCGAGGCCGCAACAGCCGAGACCATCGCCCGGCAGCTCGGCGCCGACTTCGTGCTGCACCGTGTGGCCCTCGAGCCGGGCCCGAACCTCGAGGCACGCGCCCGCGACGCTCGCCGTGCCGTCCTGCCGCCCGATGCACTGACGGGACACACCGCCGACGACCAGGCCGAGACGGTGCTGCTGCGCCTGCTGCGCGGCAGCGGCGGCACCGGGCTCGGCGCGATGCGACCGGGGCCGGTGCACCCGCTGTTGTCGCTCAGGCGAACCGACACCGAAGCGCTCTGCCTCGAGCTCGGCGTCGAGCCGGTGCGGGACCCCTCGAACCATGCTCGCGACGTGTGGCGGAACCGCATCCGCCACGAGCTGATGCCGTTGGCGACCGACATCGCAGGTCGCGACCTCACGCCGATCCTCGGACGAACCGCCACGATCCTCCGGGAGGAGGGCGACTACCTCGACCAGCTGGCCGGCGAGATCGACCCGACCGATGCACCCGCCGTCGCAGCCGCTCATCCGGTGCTCGCCCGGCGAGCGCTGCGGAGCTGGCTCACCGAGGCGGGCTACCCGCCGGACGGAGCCGCCATCGACCGGGTGCTCGCCGTGGCCCACGGCGACGCCACTGCGTGCGAGCTCCCGGGGGGACGGCGGGTCGAGCGCTCGGGCCAGCGCTTCCGGATCGTCGATCGCTAGCGATAGGATCGTCCTCCGCAATGTCGCAGCACACCACCGATATCCAGGCCACCACGAGGCCGGGCCGCTGATGCCTCCGAAGCTCCGAGGAAAATGGGCGCTCGGCATCACGCCTCGTCACTTCACCTGGATCCTCAAGGACAAGCTCGCGATCTGTGAGCGCCCGGGTGGCTACGGCGACAATCATCGCCGCGTCCGCCGCCAGGAGGAGATCATCTGGATCCGCGAGAACGGCTTCAACTACGCGATCTCGATCATCCAGGCGCCCCACAACCTGCACAACTACGAAGAGCTCAACCTGCCGTACCGGCATCGCCCGTTCAAGGGCGACGAGCGCGACGCGTGGTTGACTGCTTTCTACCGCGAGCTCGATGATCTGCTGGCCAGTGGCGCCAAGCTGATCGTCCACGGTGAAGAGCTCGGCGACCGGCTGGTCGGCATCATGGGCGGTTACATCCGATGGGCCGGCCTCGTCGACGAGGACACCAAGGCGATCGAGGTGACCGAGCGGCTCACCGGTCGCCAGCTCGACCCCTGGGCACGCGACGTCGTCATGGCCGCCGCCCACCTGCGTTCCGACGGCTGAACGAGGGGCCGAGCCGGCCGCTTGTCGCGGGACGGGACCCGTAGGCTCGGCTCATGAATGCGACGCCGGCGAACTGGTATCCCGACCCGACGGGGCGGCACGAGCTTCGGTACTGGGACGGCACCGCGTGGACCGACCACGTGAGCAACCAGGGCGTGGCCGGGTCTGATCCCGTGCAGCAGCGGTCCGGCATGGACCGGCTCGACGCCGGCCTGACGGTGGGCGACGAGGGCAGGGCCGAGACGATCAACAAGCAGCTCACCGGCACCGGTCATCAGGGGATCGGGCTCGACGGTCCGGTCGCCGGTGGCGGCGGCACGCTGCTCGACGAGCCGATCCTGGTCGTCAACCAGAAGGCGAAGCTGATCGAGCTCAACAACCAGTACAGCGTGTTCGACCAGCACGGCACCCAGATCGCCGCCGTCAACCAGGTCGGGCAGTCGACCGCCAAGAAGGTGATGCGGCTCGTCTCGAGCATCGACCAGTTCATGACCCACCATCTCGAGATCACCGACGCCGCCGGGCAGGTCGTGCTCAAGATCACCCGGCCGAGGAAGGTCATCAAGTCGACCGTGGTCGTCAGCGACGGGCAGGACCGCGAGATCGGCCGGGTCGTGCAGCAGAACATGGTCGGCAAGATCAACTTCGGCCTCGAGGCGAATGGTCATCCGCTCGGCGCCATCAAGGCCGAGAACTGGCGCGCCTGGAACTTCCGCATCGAGGACAACGCCGGCAACGAGATCGCCCGCATCACCAAGACGTGGGAGGGTCTCGCCAAGACGATGTTCACCACGGCCGACAACTACGTGCTGCAGGTCCACCATCGCCCGCTCGAACCGCTCAACTCCCTCGTCGTCGCCAGCGCACTGTCGATCGACACCGCCTTGAACAAGACAACCGCGGCCTCGGCTGAGACGCGTCTGGTGTTCGACGGACCCAGCACGCGGCCTGTGGACGCCGATCTCACCGCGAGACCGCGTCGCATCGACCAGGCGGGCGAGGGTCGAAGCGGCGGCGCCAACGGCGCCGGAGCGGAGACGGCGAGCTCGGTCAGCGCAGCCGGTCATCTCACCGAGCGAGACCGCGCCCACCGAAGCAAGCTGGCGAGGAGCACAGCGCCAGCGAGCACCGCAGCACCCGGCAGGCGAGGGCTACTAGCCCGAGCTGCGGCGAAGACCTAGTAGATACGGCAGATCCGCGGGATGTCGAGCAGCGGGACGGGATCGACCGGCGTGGCGTGCGGCGCGGGACCCGGTCGGACCTCGAAGTGCAGGTGCCAGCCTCCCGGCGTGGCGTTGCCGGTGTCACCGACGAAGCCGATCAGCTGGCCTTCCTCGACCCGGTCACCCACCGTGAGCCCGTCGGCGAACGCATCGAGGTGGTAGTAGCGGTACTTGGTGTCGGTGTCGGACCAGAGGCCCCAGCCGAGGCCGGGTGCGCCGCCGTCGAACCGCCGGTACAGCGTGCCGGACTCGACCGCGTAGATCTCCTGACCCAGCTGGGCGCCGATGTCGAGGCCCTGGTGCCCGCCCGAACCGAACGCCTTGCTGAACCCGCCGAAGTTGTCGAGGACCTCGCACATCGGCGACGGGTCGATCGGGAACAGCAGGCCCTCCCCGCTGGTGACGATGCGTTCGGCCGGTGCCGAGACGTCGGCGGCGCGGTCGACGGCGGGCGCGTCGGCGTGCACGACCGCCGCGCCGAGGACCAGGGCACCCAGCAGCACGCCGAGCGACCGGGTCGACGTGGATCTCGTGCGGCTAGCGTGGTTCATATGGCAGGCATGCGGGTGCTGGTGAGCGGGATGGGCGGCGAGCTCGGCTCACGGGTCGCCAGTCTGCTCGAAGACGAACCGTGGGTGGGTTCGCTCGAGGGCATCGACGCCGACCCCCCTCGCCGACGTCTGCGCCGGACGGTGTTCCATCGTATCGTCCCAGGTCAGCACGACCGCACGGTCGAGACGGTGCTGGCGTTCAACCCTCACGTCGTCGTGCACATCGCCGTCTGGGAGCCGCACGCCCGCGCCGCCACGGCCACCGCCCGGATGCTGACCGACGACGCGGTGACCTCGATCCTCGGTGCCGCCGCCGAGTGCCGGGCACTCGAGTCGATCGTGGTCCGCAGCGGCATCGAGATCTACGGGCGCCGCCGGGGTACGGTCACCCGGCCGAGCGAGCGCGTGCCGCCCGACCCGACGAGCGACTACGGGCTCATGGTCGCCGACATCGAGGAGACCGCGAACGCGATCGGTGCCCGCATCGGCGTGACCGTCGGCGCGCTGCGCTTGGCGACGGTGCTCGGTCCGCACGTGCCGAGCGCGCTCGGCCGCGTGTTGCGGATGCCGGTCGTGCCGTTCAGCGCCCTGGCCGACCCGCCCTTCGCGGTCATCCACCAGCACGACGCCGCCGAGGCGTTCGTCGCGGCGGCGAAGGCACGCATCGACGAGCCGCTCAACATCGTGGCGCCGGGTGCGATCACTGCGCTGCAGGCCGCCCGCCGCGGCAAGCGCATCGCCCTCCCCCTCCTCGGCCCGGAGTGGGCACTGGCACGGGGCCTGTCGTACCTCGCCGGTTCGCCGTTGCCCGATCACGTGCAAGAGATGCTCCACCGGGGTCGCCTGGCCGACAATGCCAGGGCCCGCGAGGTGCTCGGCTTCGCACCGTCGACGTTCACGGGCGACGTCATCGACCAGCTCTACGGCTGGCCGAGCGTCGTCCACGTGCCGGCCGAGAAGGCGGTGGCGTGATGCCGACGCCTGCGCAGCGCCTGGCCGACGTCGTCACGATGCCCGCCCGCACGGCGGGTTCCACCGCGCTGTCGGTGGCCGAGGGCACCGCCCGCCACGCTTTCGACTGGACCGCCAACAACGTCGACGACTGGGGTCGCGACAACCGGTTCGTCGACCGCGTGTGGACCATCAGTCGGCTGCGCTGGAACGTCGCGATCGGCGGCATCGAGCACGTGCCCAAGCGGGCCGGCGCGCTCATCGTCGTGAATGCGAGGCGGTTCGCCCTGGCGCCGCTGTTCGCTGCGCTGTCGATCGGTGCGGCCGTCGATCGCCCGGTGCGGTTCGTGGGCCGGCCCGACGTCGCGCCCCTCGGGCCGATGATGCAGCGCCTCGGCGGCCTGCTGCCCATCGAGGACGAGCTGGAAGGAGCGCTCCGAGCCGGCCAGGTGATCGTGCTCGGGGCCGACCACGAGTGGACCAACCGGCGAGCCGGCCTCATCGACCACCATCTCGTCGGCGCCGCCGTCGCCGCTCGCGCCCGGTTGCTGCCGGCCGCGACCACGTCGGTGCCGATGCGGCGCAACGCCCGGGTCGAGATCGGCCCGCCGATCCGCCCGACCCAGAAGCGGCGCGGCCCGTTGGCCGAGCTCGAGCTCGCCGACCTCCTGCTCGAACGCATCGACGACGTGCTCGACGAGCTCGGCGGCACCTTGACGGGGACGCCGCTCGACTGGCTGCCGCTCGGCGGCATCGGGGGGCTCTGATGCCGTACGTACGATCGAGCGACGGTGTCCGCCTGCACTACACCGAGACCGGCCGCCGGCACGGTCCACCGGTGCTGATGATCCAGGGCCTCGGGGCCGACAAGCACCTCTGGAACGTGCAACGGCTCGCGATGGCCTCCTCGTTCCGGACGATCGCCATGGACAACCGCGGCGCCGGTCGCTCCGACAAGCCGTACGGCGCCTACTCGATGGAGCAGATGGCTGACGACGCCGCCGCGGTGCTCGACCACGCCGGCGTCGATACCGCCCACGTCGTCGGGGCGTCGATGGGCGGGGTCATCACGCAGCTCCTGGCGCTCCGTCACGAGGAGCGCATCCGATCGCTCACGCTGGCGTGTACCGCGTGCCGTCATCACCAGTGGCGGCGCGAGCTGCTCGCCGAATGGGCCGAGATCGCCGAGACCCGAGGCATGGGCGCGATGACCAAGGAAGCCGCGCGCTGGATGATCGGACCGCGCTCGTTCCGGCGGATCAGCCCGGCCGTGGGCTGGATGGGACCGCTCGCGCTCTCCCGCCCACCACACGCGTTCGCCGGGCAGGTCGCCGGCATCCTGGCGATCGACGATCACGTGCGCGACCGGCTCCACCAGGTCGACAAGCCGACGATGGTGATGGTCGGCAACCAGGACATCCTGACGCCGAGGGGCGACGCGGAGGAGATCGCCGAGCTCGTGCCGACCGCCGAGCTCGTGGTCATCAGCGGAGCGGCCCACGGGTTCATGATCGAGCACGGCACCACGTTCAACCGCGTGTTGCTCGACTTCCTCCACCGGGCCGAAGCAGCGCACCGGCTGAGCGTGGACGAGGCGGCCGACCACGAGCTGACGGGCTGACCGGCGTGCGCGTGGTCGTGGTCGGGGCTGGCCTGTCCGGTCTCGTCGCCGCCCGTGAGCTCGCGACCGAGCACGAGGTCGTCGTGGTCGACAAGGGCCGCTCGGTCGGAGGGCGCCTCGCGACGCGGCGGATCGCCGGCGCGACCCTCGATCACGGCGCGCAGTTCTTCACGGTCCGCGGCGACGACTTCCGGCGGCAGGTCGACGACTGGCTGGCGCGCGACGTGGCTGCGGTGTGGTGCCACGGGTTCACCGGTCGCGAGGACGGCCACCCGCGCTACGTCGGCACGCGGGGCATGAACTCGCTCGCCAAGGACCTCGCCGGCGGCCTCGACTGTCGGACCGGGCACATGGTGTTCACGCTGCGACCGACCGAAGACGGCTGGAGCGTCGTGCTCGACGACGGCGCTGCCATGAGCGCCGACGCGCTCGTGGTGACGAGCCCCGTGCAGCAGTCGTGGGCGCTGCTCGCCCAAGCCGAGCTCGACCTACCGGAGGAGCTGTTCCGGCGCGCCTACCACCGCACGATCGGCGCGCTCGTCGTCCTCGATCGGCCCGGCGCCGTCCCGGCCCCCGGTGGCGTCCAGTTCGATCCGGCCGATCCCGACGCGCCGTTCGGCTTCATCGGCGACAACCACGCCAAGGGCATCAGCGACGTGCCGGCCCTGACCTTCCACGCGACCCAACCCTGGAGCGAGCAGCACTGGGACGACGACCCGGCCGACGCGCTGACCGTGCTGCTCGAGCGGGCCCGCCCGTGGCTCGGCGACGCAGAGGTGGTCGAGTCGCAACTGAAGAAGTGGCGCTTCGCGGGGCCGATCGACCCGTGGCCCGCCGCGTGCTGGGTCGATGCCGAGCACCAGGTCGCGCTGGCAGGCGACCTGTTCGCCGGGCCGAAGGTCGAGGGCGCGTTCAATTCCGGCCTCGCAGCTGCGGCGGCGATCCGCAGCCTCGCCTGATCAGGGCGTGAGCGCCTCGCCCGCTTCCGCGTCGAGCTCGACGACGGTGGACGTGGTGGTCGACGTGCTCGTCGAGGTGGTGCTCGTCGTCGGCGAGGTGGGTGCCGGCTCGGGCGCATAGTCGACGCGGGTTCGGCACGCGACGGCGATCAGTCGGCGCTCCTCGATCCCGAAGATGCTGGTGAAGTCGTCACCGAGCACGTCACGGAACTGCCGGTACGAGTCGAACTCGTCCGGGCAGCGACGGTCGAGCACCGGCGCGAACGGCACCTGCCAGCCGTTGACCAACGTCGCCAGCCCGTCGTCGAGCGTGTCGATGGCCGGCATCTCGACGGTGCGGTCCGGACCCATGGGCACGAGTGCGAACCAGACGACGCCCTCGCCGAGCAGATCGGCGACGACGGCGCAGGCGCCGATCTCACCGAACCGGGGGCACAGGTCGACGCCGGGGGTGTCGGCGACCACACGGAGCGACCGACGACCGTCGATGATCAGGTCGGTGTCGTTGGCCGCGACGCCGTCCGCGTCGATGCGGAAGCCGCTGTTGCGCGACGAGAACACCTGCTCGACGAGGTCGATCCGGTGCCGCTCGACCGCCGGCCCGTCGTCCCCACCCCCTCGCTCGATCACCGTGCGCGTCGCGAAGATCGTCGAGAGCAGGAAGAACAACCCGATGACGGCACCGACAGCGGCGAAGAACCTGATGCTGAAGATCTCCCGCATCAGCCCGGCCGCGCGTCGGAGCGCGTGAACCACTGCATGACGCCGCCGACGCTACCGGCTCGCCCGCCGCCGGCGGGGTACGTCGAGCCTCAGGTCGGCGCGGTGCCCGCCGCGACGGCTGCGGCGCGGTGAGCGCGTTCGGCGATCTCGTCGATCACGGCGTCGGTGTGCGCAGCGCCCACGAAGATCGCCTCGTACGCGCCCGGCGCCATGGCGACACCCTCGTCGAGCATGGCGTGGAAGAAGCGGGCGTACGCGGCCTCGTCGGTCTGCTTGGCGCCGTCGAAGTCGATCGGTGTCGCGACGTCGCCGCACACCATGCCGAGCAGCGTGCCGACGACGGGGAAGCGGGCCGGGAACCCGGCCGACGCGCAGGCGTCTCGGAGGAGCGAGGACAGGTGGCGCGCCCTCGCCATCAACTCGATGTAGACGTCGCCGTCGAGCAGATCGAGCGCCGCGAGTCCGGCCGCGGTGGCGATGGGGTTGCCCGACAGGGTGCCGGCGTGGAACACCGGTCCGAGCGGCGACAGGGTCTCCATGATCTCGCGACGGCCACCGACCGCACCGATCGGCAGGCCACCGCCGATCACCTTGCCGAACGTCGTCAGGTCCGGCGTGACGTCGTACTTGGCCTGCGCGCCGCCCTCGCCGAGCCGGAATCCGGTGATCACCTCGTCGAACACGAGCACGGCACCGACGCGGTCGCACTCCCGGCGCAGCCCGTCGAGGAAGCCGGGCTGCGGTGCAACGACACCCATGTTGGCGGCGACCGGTTCGACCATGACGCAGGCGATCGTCTCGTCGAGCGCCGGCACGACGTTGTAGGGCACGACCATCGTCTCGGCGACGGCGCCGTTCGGCACGCCTGCGGTGCCGGGCAGGCCGAGCGTCGCGACGCCGCTACCGCCGGCCGCCAACAGCGCGTCGGTGGCGCCGTGGAAGTTGCCGTGGAAGATCACGACGCGGTCACGGCCCGTGTAGCCGCGCGCGAGTCGCACCGCTGTGCTGGTGGCCTCGGTGCCCGAGTTCATGAACCGGACCTGCTCGCAGGAACGCACCCGGTCGGCGATCGTCTCGGCGAGCTTCATCTCGCGGGGGGTGGGCGCGCCGTACGAGGTGCCGCCGGCCGCGGCCTCGGTCACCGCCGCGGTGATGGCGGGATGTGCGTGGCCGAGGATGACCGCCCCGTAGCTCTGGACGAGGTCGATGTACTCGCTGCCCTCGACGTCCCAGATCCGGGCGCCCTCGGCGCGAGCGACGAGGTACGGGCGGCCACCGACCGACTTGAACGCCCGGATCGACGAATTCACGCCCCCGGGGATCACCACCGCGGACCGTTCGAAGAGCTCGTCGTTGGACGGCACGCCTGCGCCCACGCAGACCGTGGCGGTGCACCCGGCGCCGGCGCAGCGCTCGGGGTCGCAGAGCGGGATCACGACGACGCCCCCGCGGCTCGCTCGGCGAACCATCTCGTCAGGTAGGTCAGCACGAGGTCGGCGCCGGCACGCCTGATCGCGGTCAGGTGCTCGAGCGCGACCGCGTCGTGGTCGATCCAGCCGTTGGCCGCCGCCGCCTTGATCATCGAGTACTCGCCGCTCACGTGGTACGCGGCGACCGGCACGTCGACCTCGGCCCGCACCGCGCTGATCACGTCGAGATACGCGAGCGCCGGCTTCACCATCACCATGTCGGCACCTTGCGCGAGATCGGCGTGGACCTCGACGAGGGCCTCGCGCCGGTTGCGCGGGTCCTGCTGGTACCCCTTGCGGTCGCCGCCGTCGGTGATCGTGACGTCGACTGCGTCGCGGAACGGCCCGTAGAGCCCGCTGGCGTACTTGGCCGAGTACCCGAGGATCGACACGTCGGCGAAGCCCGCACCGTCGAGCGCATCGCGGATGGCGGCCACCTGGCCGTCCATCATCCCGCTGGGGGCGACGACGTGCGCCCCGGCAGTCGCCTGGGCGACGGCGGCACGTGCGTAGATCTCGATCGTTGCGTCGTTGTCGACCGAGCCGTCGGGGCGCACGATGCCGCAGTGGCCGTGGCTCGTGTACTCGTCGACGCAGAGGTCGGCGATCAACACCACCGAGTCGCCGACCTCGCTCACGAGATCGGCGAGCGCCAGCTGCACGATGCCGGCCGGGTCGAAGGCGCCCGAACCGACGTCGTCCTTCGTCGCCGGCACACCGAACAGCACGACCGCGCGGACCCCGAGCTCGGCGAGCTCGGACACCTCCCGGCGGAGACTGTCACGGGTGTGCTGGTGCACGCCGGGGAGCGACGCGATCTCGACCGGTTCGGCGATGCCCTCGCGGACGAAGAGCGGGGCGATCAGGTCGCTGACCGAGACCGAGGTCTCGGCGACCAGCTCTCGCATCGCCGCGGTGGTGCGGAGCCGGCGCGGCCGCTGCCGGGGGAAATCGGCCGTTCGGCCGCTGGCTGCCATGCAGCGCATGGTACGTGGCCGGCGGCGGTGTCGACATGGCCGGGCGGCGGTGACGTGCGGCGCGCGTGTCGCCGGTCACGCGACGAAGCCCACCGGCCGGGGCCCCGACGAGCGCAGGTGCGGCATGGCGAGGGAGTCGGGGTGCCGCGCAGTAGCGTCGCATCCGTGTCCGTGCAGGTCTGGTTCGCACAGGAAGAGATCGTCGCCGTTCCCGGCGAGTCGACGTCGCTGGCGCTGTCGATCGAGAACGTCAGCGACCGCACCGAGTCGTACACCATCATCCCCGCCGGCCTGACGGCGGCCTGGACCACCGTCACCCGCCCCAACGTCACGCTGTTCGGCGGGTCGCGCGACGTCGTCGAGGTGGTCATCAGGCCACCGGCGATCCACTCCACGACAGCGGGGCCGACTGCACTGGCGATCCGGGTCATCCCCCAGGGCGCACCCGACGACGCGGTCGTGGCCGAGACCATCGCCGACGTCACGGCGTTCGACGATCGGCGCATCACGGTGCTCCAGCCGTTGCAGCGGGGCCGTGGTCGCGCCACCTACGAATTCATCGTCGAGAACCACGGCAACAACCTCGCGAGCTGCCGGCTCCACCTGGTCGATCCGAGCGAGCGGGTCGACGGCGCCTTCGACCCACCGGCGGTCGGGGTTGCTCCGGGATCGTCGAGCCTCGTCCGGCTGCGGATGCGAGCGCAGCGGAGCTTCTTCAGGCGGGCCGAGCGGCAGCTCGACTTCGAGATCGAGGCGACCGAACAGGGCCACGAGCCGGCCTCGGGCCGAGCGTCGCTCATCCAGCCGCCGACGATCCCCGCCCGTACCGTGGGCCGCTTCCTGGCGGCTGTCGCCGCGGTCGCCGCCGTCGTCCTCGCATGGTACGGCGTGGTTCGTCCCGAGCTTCGAGACGCTGCCGAACGCGCCGTCGACGATCGTCTGGACGAGATCGGCGCCGAGGCCGACGCCGCAGCCGACGCGGAGGCGCCGGTCGTCACGACCCCGCAGACGACGGTGCCCGAGGACACCGGTGTCGACGCGGCGTTGCTCGCGGCGGCGCAGGGCGATCCGGTCTCGTACCGCATCGCCGTCGACGTGGGCATCACCCAAGAGCGCAGCGAGTCGCTCTCGTTGCCGCCTGATTCCGACTTCCGGCTGACCGACGTCGTGCTCCAGAACCCGAACGGCGACCTCGGCACGGCCCAGCTGCTGCGCAACGGCGACCTGCTCTACGAGTGGGACCTCGGCGCGATGAACGCCGCCAACGAGTTCCAACCGCGGGTCAGCCCGATCCCGTTCGACCCGTCCGACAACATCGTGCTGGCGGTGACGTGCGAGGCGGCGGGCCAGACGACGGGCACCGGTTGCGAGATCGCTGTCCTGATCGGCGGGCTGATGCTGCCCGCCGAACGCTGACGACACACCGACCCGCAGCGCCGACCCGCGCTCGCCGGCAGAGCGTCCGGCGTCACCCCATGCCGAAGCCCGGCAACCACGTTCGCGGCACGTCCGATCGGCGCTCGAGCTCGATCGGCACCGAGGCCACCGCACCGCCCTCGGCCGAGGCGACCAGGCGGCGCTCGCCGACCCGCAGGCGGGCCGGCAGGACGACCCGCGCGAGGAACGACCCGAGCGCGTCGGTGGTGACGGTCGCGAACGGCGGGCTGCCGTCGTCGAAGCCGATCGCCACCGGTGACTCCGCGGGGAAGCCGTTCCCGCCGATGCCGATGTCGGTGCCGGGCTGCACCACCGGGTGTTCGGTGCCGAACGTCGGCTCGTACCGACCGAAGCCCCCGATCACGGCCGACGTGTACTGGCCGATCGGCGTCGTCACGATCAGCAGTGCGCTGCGGTACCCGGCGTCGGTCGGCCGGAACTCGACCTCGATCGTGCAGCTGGCATCGGGATTGAGCGCACGGTTCGTGCAGCTCTGCGTGACGACCTCGAAGTCGCCCGGGTGTGCGCCACCGAGGTTGATGCGAGCCACCGAAGTCGGGAGGAAGCCGACGTTGTCGATGTCGACGGCCACGCGGCCACCGACGTCGCCGACGACACCGGCATCGACGTCGACGCCGCCCGGATCGGCGAGCAACGTCGGCTCGCCGGCGGCGCCGCGGATCGTCGTCGAGACGGTGGGACTGCCCGGCCCACGCCCGGTCACCGTCAACGTGGCGGAGTACCCGCGTGGCTCGGTCGGGTTGAACGTCATGTTGACCGAGCACGACTCACCGGCAGCGACGATGACGCCGCGGACACAGGTGCCGCCCGTGATCGCGAAGTTCGGCTCGGATGATTCGACGGTGCTCGGCTCGAACGCGGCCGGCCCGGCGTTGAGCACCGTGGCGTAGAGCTCGGCGCTCGTGAACCCGAGCAACACGGTGCCGAAGTCGAGCTCGGCGAGCGAGAGCTGTGGCGTCACCTCGACGGTGGCGATGCTGCGCGACGTCGACGACCGGCCCGACTCGTCGAGCCGCATGCCCGCCATCGTCTCGAACGCGATGACCTCGCCGGTCTTCGAGAGAGCCGGCTGGCCATGGGCACCGGGGACGGAGGTGAGCTCGGGATCGTCGAGCACCCGACGAAGCTGACCGAGCTCGAACTCGGCGACGATCAGATCCCCGTCGCCGTCGGTGCCGCCGCCCGCCCGGCGGCTCGGCAAGAGGTTCGTCGCATCGGTGACGAACGCGATCTGGCTGCCGTCAGCGTTGACGGCCGGCGACCACGAGGAAGCATCGCCGGCGACGGGCACACCGAAGCGCACCATGCCGGCGTCGACCGCGGAGACGAGCGCAAGCGGCGTCGCACGAGGCGCCTCGTCGAAGATGCCGTTGCCGTCGGTGTCGCGATCGAATCGGTAGACCTGCGTCGGGCACGTGAGGAAGCACTTCGGCAACGAGGCCGGCACCAGGGTTCGGTCGCGGCTGGTGAACACGATGATGCGACCGTCCTCGGACATCGCCGGCGCGTCGCCGCCCGAGGCGCTGAGTTGGCCGTTACGGCCCGACACGAGGTGAACGGCGGTTCGCTGGTCCTCGGCCCCACGGTCCCAGACGTAGACCTGGCTGGTCGCCGGACCGCCGGGCAGCGGACCGTCGCCCCATCCGGGCAGGCGCGCGGAGGCCGTGGCGTCGGACACGAACGCGAGGTGGCGGCCGTTCTGCGACAGCGCGGGCTGTCCGGCGCCGCGGTAGGTGTGCGCGCCGCCCGGCGATTCGACCGGCATGCCGGCGACTCGGTCGACGCGGCCGGGCTCACCGACCGGCTTGGTGATGTCGACGACGCTGATCGTGCCGACGCCGTCGGGCATTCCCGGGGCCTGATGCACGTAGGCGACGACCGCGCCCGAGCCCGAGAGCGCCGGCGCCGACTCGGTGAAGACGCCGTCGAGGGCGATGCCACTCCGTTCGGACGACGAGACGAGCTCCCAGCCGTTCGGCTGGCCGCCGCACTCGGGCACCACGAGCCGGTAGACGTCCCAGCGCTCGTCGCGGTCGTCGTCGCGGAACAGGTCGAACGCGATCTCGGTGATCGCGACGACGACGCACCCGTCGGCCGACAACCTGGGGAAGATCGTGTCACCGGCGCGCACGCCGGCGGGCAGCGGCGAGAGCTCGGTGGTGACGTCGCTCTCCCGGTCGATTCGATACACCGACCGCCGGCCGTCGGCATCGCCGCTGACGACGATCCATCGGCCGTCGGCCGAGATCGACGGGCCACCCGAATCGGCAACACCGGTCGACACGACGGCGACATCGGCGGAGACGGCGCGCGTCGGCAGCGCGGAGAGCAGGAGCGCCCCCGCCGTCACGGCAGCCAGCTGGCGCAGCTGTGGTCGTCGCATCGTTTCGCGCAAGCTCGGCAATTCTACGGCGGCGAACCGAGCGCCGTCGCGATCACCTCGACCAGTCCGTCCACATCGTGACGTGTCGCGACGTGGGTGACGGCGAGGCCGGCGGCCTCCGCTGCGGCGGCCGTGGTCGAGCCGATCGCCGCCACCACCGGAGGCGCCGACGCGCCGAAGGCATCACTCCACGCCCCGGCGGCCGACCCGCTGGCGAATGCGACGGCGTCCGCGACGACCGCCGCGCGGCGTTCGGCCGCGCTCGGCGTCCGCGTCGACGTGACGTAGGCCACGACCGGATCGACCTCGTAGCCGAGCCCCCGAAGTCCCGCCACCAGGGTCTCCTCGGCCCGATCGGCTTGGGCGACGAGGGCGCGCCGGGCATCGCCGGCCGCAGGCATGGCCTCGACGAGGCCGGCTGCCGACTGCGTGCCGGGGACGATCTCGACCGGCCGGCCGGCAAGCCGCTCGAGGACGGCTGCGGTCGCCGCGCCGACCGCGGCGAGCGACACGCCGGGGTGCCGTCGGGCAGCATCGCCCACGGCCCGCGCGCCGTGGCGGGAGCTGACCACCAGCCAGTCGTATCCGCCGAGCCGATCGAGCGCGTCGCTCAACGCCCGCCCCGGCGCCGGTTCGATGGCGATCAGCGGGATGTGGACGACGTCGGCGCCGAGTGCGGCGAGCGCCGAGTCGAGCGCGCCGCGTGTGTCCCGGGTCGTGACCACTCGCCGACCGGCGAGTGGCCGTCCGGCGATCGCCTGAGCGGGCATCAGCCCTCCGAGACGAACGCGAGCGCTGCAGCAGCGGCCTGGCGGGCGCGCTCGCGATCGACGATGACATCGCCGACCAGCTCGATCGTGTCGGACACCGTGACCCCCGATGCCTCGTCGGCGAGGAAGGTGAACAGCTTGCCGGCGTCGACGTGGGCACCGACCGGGAGCGAGCAGCCCGACCCGAGCTCGGCGAGGAAGGCCCGTTCGACCTCGACCTCGGCCCGCGTCGGCGCGTGATCGACCGCCTCGAGCGCGTCGCGCATCCGATCGTCGTCGACCCTGCACTCGACGGCGACGCAACCCTGGCCGACCGCCGGGACGAACTCGGCGGTGTCGAGGCGATCGGCGATCCGATCGGTCAATCCCAGCACCTCGAGGGCGGCCACCGCCATCACGACCGCACCCCCGTCCGGAACCCGGTCGAGCCGGGTGTGGATGTTGCCGCGCAGTTCGACGAAGTCGAGGTCCGGCCGAGCCCGGCGCAGCTGCGCTCGTCGCCGGACCGAGCCCGTCGCAACCGTCGCGCCGGCCGGCAGATCGACGAGCGAGCGGCCGATCAGCGCATCGGCCGCCGATCGGCGTTCGGTGAAGGCGCCGATCATGAGGCCGTCGTGCGGGGTCGAGGGCAGGTCCTTCGCCGAGTGGACCGCCAGATCGGCGCGGCCGTCGAGCACCGCCACCTGGACTTCCTTGACGAACACACCCTGCCCGCCGATCGTGTGCAGCGGGACGCCATCGGCCTGCGTGCGGTCGCCGTGGGTGGAGATCACGACCAGCTCGGCGTCGAAACCGGCCCGGCGCAGCTGCTGCGCGACGTGCTCGGACTGCGTGGACGCCTGCGCACTTCCCCGGGTCGCGAGTCGGATCGTCGGCACGGCGCGGTGCGCGTCAGCCGAGGTCGAAGAGGTCGGCGACGGCGGCCGCGTTTCGTTCGCCCTGCGGTGACCCGGCCTGGCCCCGGAGCCGCACCGAGGGCTCGTGCAGCAGCTTCGCCACGACGCCGCGGGTGATCGCATCGATGAGGTCGCGCTGCTCGTCGGGCAGGCGACCGATCTGCTTGGCGTGACGGTCGAGCTCGGCCGCCCGCAAGCTCTCGGCATGCTCGCGGAGGGCGGTGACGAGTGGAGCGGCCTGCAGCGCGGCGGCCTCGATGCCGAACCGCTCGACCTCCTCGACGACGATCTCGCGGACCCGAGCGACCTCGCCGAGGCGCTGCTCGCGGCCGCGTTCGGCCCACTTCCCGAGATCGTCCAGATCGAGCACCGTGACGTCGTCGATCTCGGCGACTTCGGGCGCCACGTCCCGCGGCACACCGATGTCGACGAACAGCAACGAGCGCCCGTGTCGCGCGACGCTCTTCATCAGCTCGGGCGTGACGAGCGGCGTCTCGGAACCGGTCGACGTCAGCACGAGGTCGGCGGTGGCCAGGGCATGGCCGATGCGATCCATGCCCAACGCCGTTCCGTTGATGCGGTCGGCCAGCGCCTCGCCGCGTTCGACGCTGCGGTTGACGACCATGACGTCGCCGACGCCCGCACCGTGGAGGGCGACTGCGATGCCCTCGCCCATGGCGCCCGCCCCGAGGATCGCCACGTTGCGGCCCGCGATGCTCCCGTGGTGCTCGATCGCCATCTCGACGGCGGCGTGGCTGACCGAGGCGGTGCCACGTGCGATGGCCGTCTCGGTCCGTGCCCGCTTGCCGACGCCGATCGCATGGCGGAACAGCAGGTTCATGGTCGAGCGGGTGCCGCCGACCTCTTGCGCGACCTCCCAGGCCCGCCGCAGCTGACCAAGCACTTCGGCTTCACCGACGACGGCCGAGTCGAGCCCGGCTGCCACCTCGAACAGGTGGGCCACCGCTGCGTCGTCGTGACCCGAGTACAGATGGGGGTGCAGCTCGTCGGCGGCGATACCGCTGGAGTCCGACAGGAACTCGCAGATGTCCGCGTAGGCACCGTGGAAACGCTCGGCGACCGCGTAGACCTCGGTTCGGTTGCACGTGCTGACGACGACGACCTCGCGGACGTTGTCGCGCGACTGCAGACCCTCGACGGCCTTGGGGACCCTGTCGGGTGCCACGTTGACCCGCTCGCGGATGCTGAGCGGCCCGCTTCGGTGGTTGACTCCGATGACGAGGATCGACATGACGGGTCCAGCCTAGGCCGTGACGCCCCGGCCGCGTTCGGCGGGAAGGGCCCGCAGCGAGCCGTTCTGTGCGCTGCTCGTGCGGCGCTGCTCGTGATAGCTGAGGATCTGCAGTTCGACAGCGAGATCGACCTTGCGCACGCTGATGGTCGACGGCACCGAGAGCACGACCGGCGCGAAGTTCAGGATGCTCGTGATCCCCGCCGCGACCAGGCGGTCGGCGGCGTTCTGGGCACCCTCGGCGGGTGTCGCGACCACGCCGATCGAGATGTTCTTCGACGCGACGATCTGCGGGAGCTCGTCGATGGGGCGGACCCGCGCGCCACCGACCACCGCGTCGAACTTGCCGGGATCGATGTCGACGATGCCGGCGACGGGGAAGCCGCGGTCGTTGAAGCCGCCGTGCCCGGCGAGCGCCTGACCGAGGTTGCCGGCGCCCACGATGACGACGGGCCAGTCGTGATCGAGCCCGAGCTCGCGGCGGATCTGGTAGACGAGGTACTCGACTTCGTATCCCACGCCTCGCGTGCCGTAGCTCCCGAGGTAGGAGAGGTCCTTGCGGACCTTGGCGGCGTTGACGGCGGCCAGCTCGGCCAGGCCCTCGGACGAGATGTTCTCGACACCTGCCTCGGCCTGCTCGACGAGGATCTGCAGGTAGATCGGGAGACGGGCGACGGTGGCCTCGGGAATGCGTCGACGCGTGCGATGGGGAGGCATCGGCCGAGAGCCTAGAACGCATGTGCACGTTTTCACAAAGCCGTGCGACGAGGTTCCCGAAGACCGCGTCCGCGAAGACGACGAGCTCTACCGGCTCGTTGCCGATCCGACTTGGTCGGTCCGGCAGAGCCCGTTTCGAGACCGCGTCGCGCAGCTGAGGCGGGCGAGCGCCACAGCGAAGCGGCGGCAGCGACCACGGGTGCACAGCCGATCCGACTTGGTCGGTCGGCGGAGCCCGAGAGAGTTCAGTCGCCGATGATGGTGCCTTCGAGCTCGCGCCGGATCAGCTTGCCGGTCGCGCTGCGCGGCAGCTCGTCGACGAAGACGACCTTGGACGGGCACTTGTACCGCGCCAGGTAGTCGAGTGCGTGGCCGATCAGGCTGTCCTCGTCGACGTCGGCCCCGTCGGTGAGCACGACGTACGCCTTGACCGCCTCGCCATGGTGCGGGTGCGGGACACCGAGCACGCCGACTTCGGCGACCGCCGGATGCGACCGCAGCACCGCCTCGACCTCCGCTGGGAAGACGTTGAAGCCGGACACGATGATCAGGTCCTTCGCGCGGTCGACGAGATACATGTACCCGTCGTGGTCGACCGTGGCGATGTCGCCTGTGTGGAGCCACCCGTCGACGAGCACCCGGTCGGTGGCCTCGCGCTCGTTCCAGTACCCGAGGAACACGTTCTCGCCGCGAACCCAGACCTCGCCGGCATCGCCGACGGGCACGTCCTGACCGTGCTCGTCGACCACCCGGACGTCCATCCCGACGAGCACTCGACCGACCGAACCCGGTCGGGTCGGCATCCCCGCCGAGCTCGTGACGACCGGCGACGCCTCGGTCAGGCCGTAGCCCTCGTAGATCGGGATGCCGAACCGCTCCTCGAAGCGCTCGGCGACCGCCGGCGACAAGCGCGACGCTCCCGACAGCGCGAGGCGGACCGACTTGAACGAGTCGGACGGCAACTCGTCGAAGTGGCAGAACGCGATCCACATCGGCGGTGCGCCGGGCACGATGGTGACCTGCCGACGGACGATCGATTGGGCGGCCGTCGCCGGGTCGAAACGTTGCACGAGCACGATCGTGGCGCCGACGGTCAGCGCGACGCCCAGCACGACGTTGAGCCCGAAGATGTGGAACAGCGGCAGCACCGAGTACACGACGTCGCCTTCGACGGTGTGATCGCGTGCGGTGAGGTCCTGCTCGATGTTGGCCATCAGGTTGCGATGGCTCAGCATGGCGGCGCGCGGCGGACCGGCGGTGCCGCTGGTGAACATGAGCACGGCGACGTGCCCGGGCTCGACGTCGACGATCGGCACGGGTTCGTGCTCGAACAGGTCGGCGAGGTGGAGGGTGCCCTCGGGTGCGTCGCCCTCGGCGACGATCACCGACCGGACCGACGGCAGTGCCTCGAGGTCGACGTGCGACCACGACGGCAGCGCGTGTGGGCCGACCACCACGGCTGCCGGCTCGACCGTGCCCAGCTCGTGCTGCAGCTCGGGACCAGGGCTGTCGGGATTGAGCGGTACGGCCACCGCGCCGAGGCCGATCGTTGCGAGGTACGTCACCACGAAGTAGCGGTTGTTGCCGCAGAGGATCGCAACCCGATCGCCGTGACCGACACCGGCGGCGGCGAGGCCGCCGCGGAGACCGGCCACCTGCTCGCGCAGCACGCCATAGGTGGTCTCGCGGTTCCTCGAGATCAGTGCGACCCGATCGGCATCGTGCCCTTCGATCAGGTGCGCCAGGTTGACTCGTTCGCTCGCATCACCCACGTCGGTCATCGTACCCAGTCGCCCACTCGCCCCGCCTCAGAGCCGGACGAGCGACACGATGCCGGCGACGAGGATCGCCGCGAGCAGCAGACCGAGCGTGAGCGTGGTGGCCGGGCGCATGCGGCCAGGCTACCGGCCGCTCGTGGCACCGATCCGTGGCGAACGTGGTCGCCGGGCCGACGCGCGCTCGCCTCGACCAGCCGCGCTCAACCCCGACGCGACACCGCCACCGCCGACACGACCCCCCCCGGCTCGACGACGCCGCGACCAGCCGCGCTCAACCCCGACGCGACAACTCGACCGCGGACACGACCACCT